>Ga0224746_10077_pt1 | contig 16101 bp, 15 predicted proteins | sample LIM_F_Water_Bulk_FD_183000 | JGI IMG/M metagenome (GOLD analysis project Ga0224746, IMG submission 183000) | Enriched cells from gastrointestinal tract of the lab mouse from Pacific Northwest National Laboratory (PNNL), Richland, Washington... | ecosystem: Host-associated > Mammals > Digestive... | reverse complement strand
GACACATCGGTGATCTCCTGGAACGCCTCAATGCCGGAACGCTTGCCGGGGCCTAAGTCGGTGCCGTTGAAAGTGCCGGCGTTGACACTATCCATCGTACCGTTCAAGCCGCCGCTGAGTTCAATCCGAAGGCTCTCTGCGTCCTCGTCCGCGCCCAGCAGCGACAGCGGATCACCCGCGTCCTCCGGCAGGTTCAGCGTCATGATGGCCATATGGGACTTTTCCAGCGCCGCAAGGAGATAGTCGGGAGCGGAAGGGTTTAAGGAGCAGCCGGGATAACTCTCCTCCTGCCCGCCACAGCGGATCACCATATCTACGCCGCAGGCTTCCAGCGTGCGGGTGGGAACGAGGGCCGTATCCACCGCATCCTCGGGCAGCTCCGCATTGAATGAAACCAGCATCCCATTCAATGCGGTAACTTTATAGTAGGATACGGTTCCCTCTGCACGATAGGCGGCCAGATCGCCCACCCGGAATCCGGCGGCATTTTTCAGGCGATACTGTTTTCCGCCTACACCATCCTGCGCCTCCAAAATCTGTGTTCTCGCCCTGGTGCTTCCGGAAAAGAACACCTGCATGGTATTCGCCCATGCGCCGGGATTCTGCGCCTGCACCATGACAGGGCCTTCCGCGCTCTTAGCACAGGCGGCATCCTCCGGGGCTGCGCGCATGACGTAGCAGGTGCTGCCGCCGTTCGTGAAAAACTGCTCTACCGCATTGGGGAGATAGCGGTACTTCCCGTATTCCAGTTCCGAGAGATACCCTCCGAACCGGCGCTGGTACTCAGCAAAGCTGGTGAGCAGAACCGGCCGTCCTATAATCGGTCCCTTTTCCGCCAGACCGATAAAGCCGGCTGTGCTGGTTCCAACGCCTTCCATTGCCTTGACGCCGGAATCAAATTCCTCGACATAGACGCCCGGAGACAAATATTCTGCCATTTCAAAACCCTTCCTTTCATTTTATCGCTGTACGCTTTTATACCTGTACGCTGGTTTGCCCGGCGGACTGTACGGTAATCTGGCCGCCCCACGCGCACATCAATTTACTGCCATTGGAGATGGCGGACTGTCCGCCGATGGATACCTTGGGAACGGGATTCAGCCATGGCCCGGCGGGAACCGGGACGCAGGGCATAGGCGTCAGCACGCCCATCGCCGCCGAAGTCGCGGAGGCTACCGTCGGGTTGCTGAGGCTGCTGCACATTCCAAAGGGCGGGATATTGACGGTGGGCGCCGTATCGGTCATAACGCCGGCAGGCCGCCCGTTGATGACGACTCTCGGCGCCGGTAAGGCGCTGAATGCCGCCGGCGCCGAGCCGAAAGGACATTGCAGCACAGCCCCGGTACAAAGGCAAAAGCTCATCTTCCATCGCCGCCTTTCCGCTTGGCGCTGAGTTGGAACTCCTTCACAGGCGGCGTGCGCCGGATGCGCGTACTGGGGATCTGTACCGGCTCTAAAGTCAGATAGGCGGCTGGCTGAAGAGGACTGCTCAAGCTCTGCCATAAAGCGGTTTTCTCATTTCGGGCCAGCTCATGAAAGTGGACCTTCACCTGCTGCCCAGCCACTTCCAGCGGCTCCATGCTGTGTACCGCCCGCATGGCCGCCTCCAGCAGTACCATCTCATCCAAGGCGCTCATGCTGTCAAAGGGGACCTTACGGTTTGCGTACAGCAGGAAATGGAGTGCCAGCAGACGGTCCGGGTGCCGCCGCGTATCCTCGTTTACCCGGACGGAGGACGGCGGGCCATACGGACGGACTTCCTCCATATCATGGAGAAATACGCCGAAGCGGTAGTCGGTTTCCGCGCCCGGATGGGTCAGCTTAATATCATCCTTCTGATGCAGCACCGCCGGCACCATCTCTCCGCGCAGCCGCTCCAGCAGCAGATTGCCGAGCTGTTCAAATATCGGTTCTTCGCTCATGAGCCATCCCTCCATTGCGCGGTCTGATACCATAGCGACATGTCCTTGTCCTCCTTTCGCACCGTCATAATCTCCACCCCGGCGGATTCGGTTAAGAGTTCATCAATATATTCATCCGCCTGCGCCGGCGTCCATGGGGTAAAGCGCCAGATAAACTGTCCGGACTGGCGGATGGAAGCATCCCGAACAGCTTCACCCGCCGCAAAGTCGCTGAACCACTCCCGCCAGCCCGGATGATGCCGACCGGATACAAAATCGTTTTCCGGCTGGGCAACACAGGGGAGGGGCTGGCCGTAGGATAAGACCTGTGTGATGATGATGTCTTGTTTGTCCGTATCCGGCGAAAGTACCTCATCTTCATAAAATGTCGGTTCCTGCACCCCGGCATTGACAGGGGCGGCGTAAGTTGCGTACACCTTCGCGGTCATTTCTTCCTCGCCGTCTGTGGACGGCGTGTTTTCGCTCCCATCCTCCGCAGGTGGATTTGGGGCCGTCCCAGCTTCTTCCGGCGCAGCGCCCTCTGTTTCGTCATCCTCTGTTTTCGTGTTCTCCGCTCCGGAGCTCACTGCTTCTGTATCTTCCGGTGGAGGTTGTTCCAGCGCATCCAGGAGCTCCTGCCGTTCCCGCTGGGCTTCCTCCTCAGCCTGTGTGGGGGATACAAGAGAAACCGGACTTTCGGTGACGAACATCAAATTGAAATAGGGGTAGACAAAGGCGGTGATCCCTTCGCAGGAATAAAGCTGCCAATGGGTCGTAAACGCGGCCTCCACCTCCAACAGAGACAGTCCGAGAAAGGCGTCTGCCCGGGGCCGCTCGCCGCAGACCTGGCCGGTATAGAGAAGCTGGCCGCTGGGATGATAGATGTCGCCCTGCCCCCTCAGCCGGCCATAGACAAAGGTGCCTTCCACGCTGCGAACGCCCAACTGGGTGTTATAGAGAACCCCATGTCCATGATAGATTCCCCGCCAAAATTGTCCCTCATATCGCAATGTTCCGCCGGCGGTGTATTCCCGGCCATCTCCATGAAGCAGTCCGGCGGAAAAAGTCCCTTCCCGCAGCAGGATTTGATCCTCGCTGTACTCAGCGCCCTCGCCCTCCAAAAGGTCCTTGGAAAAGGTTCCTTCCCGCAGCAGAGCTCCGCTGGGGAAAAACTCCTGTCCTTCCCCCTCCAGAAACCCTTTGGAGAATTGGCCCTCGCTGACGATTCCGGTATCCGGGTCAATCCTGCGGCCTTGGCCCTCGTACAGATTTCCGGCCATCTCTCCGGTATAAACCAGCGTGCCGGATCGGTAGACCTTCGCATCCACGCCTTCATAAACGCCGTCCACCAGGGGGCCGTCGTAGACCAGCACGCCGGTTGTATCAAATACCTTTCCCCGGCCTGTATAAGCGCCCGCGGCCACCTCACCCACATAGCGCACCTGTCCATCATCGTCCAAAACCTGCACGATGTCGGAGATCCCGGCAAGCTCCGGGTCATTGTAGCGATAGGCCGGGATGCCCTGATCCGTATGCTCCGGCATGTGAAACGGCAGGCCGAATATCAGAAGGACGGCCGCAGAGCATACGATGACCAGCAGCAAAGCCAGTCGCTTTCGCACATAAATTGGGCCAAAACGCCAGTAATCCTCCGGTCCCCACCGCTTTTGCTTTTTTTTGCCGTCACTCATGGCCGGGGTCCCCCCAGTCAAATAAGAGTTCGGTATCCGCCGCCTGGATGCTGCCGCTGTGGAGGGCGTCGCACCGGAAAAGATACCAGCGGGCGGCCTGATCCTCCGGCATCCGGCGCAGCACCTTGGCAAATAACCTCATGGCGGCGGAGAAATCCCTCTCCCGGAAAAGGCGCAGAGCGTCCTCCCATACGGCGGCGGTCTCCCGCCAGCGGCTTTGCCAATCGGATGGCCGGCAGGCGGGGTCCTCGTAGAGCGCCATGCCGTTATCCCAGCCCAGCAGCCGCAGTCCCGCCCGTCCGGCGCATCCGCTTTCTACCAAAAGAGCGTCGAAGTTCAGCACCCGCTCCAGAGCCGCCTGCTTCCGGCGCATATCTTTAGACACCGCCAGCGGGTAGAGAAGACTTTCCCCACCGAACACACCCAGTTCCACGGTTTCCGTTAAAACCGCGGCCATCACCGGTATCCGATTTTGCTCCAGCTGCTCCAGACACAAAAGCGCACAATGCCGCGCACCTTCGGATTCTGGAAACAGGGCGGTCAGCGCGTACAGTCCCTCATCGTAATCCACCAGCATCCCGCCAGACTGCGCGATCAACTCCGCCGCCACGCTGGTCAGATGGTCCAAATTGGCCCAGCCGGGGGAAAAGTTCCGGGGAATGAGGATCAGGAGCGCGCCATCTACCGGGGCGTGATCCCCGGGCCTTAGCTCTGTCACACCGCGCCGGCGCAGCATACGCAGCAGACAATCCGGTACAAGGCGCGCATAAGCGCCGTTGATGCTTTTCAGCTCATTGAACTGCACCTTTGTCTGAGTAGAGAGCTGGTTAAAGACCCGTCCCACCTCATAAAGCTCTGTGTGCGGCATCCCGCTCAGTTCCATCTGTCCGCCGCTGCCGCAGGTATAAAACTCCTCCAGCGCCCGTTGAATCTCGTCCAGCGGGCGGAGCAGACGCCGGGTGATCCACGCCAGGGCCAAAAACAGCAGGGGGCAGGCAGCCAGAATGGGCAGTAAACGCTGTAAAAACCTCGCCTGACCAGTCAGCAGTACCTCCTCATTCTGGGTGACCGCGACACAGCCGATTCTCCCTCCCTGGGAAAAGGGCTGGGCATATAAGTAATCGCAGCTGGTGTCAGTCTGGATACGTTCCAAAGATCCCTTCCCCAGCCGCAGAGCATGGGAAACGGCGGATACATAGTCCCTGGATTTCACATCCTCCAGCAAGTACCCCGCCGGAATCGCGCTGTCAGAGGCGATGACCGGACCGAGCGTCGTGTCCCACACCACACAAATGCCGTACTCCTTATCCTGTCCGGCCATTGCCATGCTGATCTGCTGCTCCAGCCGGCGGGCGGCAGACTCCGCCGACGCAATGCCGTTTTGCCCCTCATCAGAGGAGAGTACAGCGGCCATGCTGCCGCCGATCAGGCGAAGTTTTTGATATGCCTCCTCTTGGATGGTCTCTTGGAAGGATCGGTACTGCACGGAGGTAACGCCGCACAGGAGAAGGACGGCCGCCAGCACCTCGCACAAAAGGAGACGGACAGACAGACGGGGAGAGTGTAAAATCGAAATAGCGGTTTCCACAAGGACGGCAAGAACGGCCCAGAACAAAATCACCGCCAGCCAGCCATGCTGCCAGAGCATCCGCAGCCGTAAAATGCCAATCCGCAGATCCCGAATGATCCAATCCTCTCCTGCTATGATACCTTCGCTTCCTGCGGCACACAGGCCCACGATCCGAACGTCACCGCCTTGGCGCTGGTAGGTGGTGTAGATTTCAAGCTGCCGGTATTGGAAGTTGGATTTGCCGATTAGATTCTCCCCTTGCCGGAACAGGCCGGGGGCGTCCTCCGGGAAAACTTCAAAAATATCGCCGCTGGTACTGTCGGAAACAAAGCACCGCGCGCCGCAGGTGGAAATGTGCAGCGGCGTATCAGAAAGCCCCGCCAGAATATCCCGCTGCCAGACACCATTTATATACTGTCCGGCCTCCCTGCTTTGATTGATCCATACATAGTGGCCGTCTGCGATATATTTCAGGAACAAAATGTTCTCTCCCGGCAATATCGCTTCAAACGTGACGCGGCCGGTTTCCAGATCCACATGGGCCAGATACCCCTGCCCCTGGCCGTTCAGACCGCTCAACGTCAAAGTGCGGATCTCTGTTTTCTCTTCTTCCGCCGGAAGATAGATCTCTTTCCATACGACCTGCGCCGGCGCACCCCGCAGGGCCGTCAGCTCCGTCAAAGGCTGCGCCCGCATCGCGGTATCGTTCAAGGAGAGGGCGACCAGACGCTGCAGGGTCTCTCCGCGTTTTTCATAGGAGAGAAGCGCGTAGACGGTTTCACCATCCGATTCCAGGTATTGAAATGCCTGTCCGTCTGCGGTACTCATATAGTTCAGCAATGTTCCGGTTTGATCCAGCCTGACCAAACTGTTGCGGTTTCCGCTGGAGAGCACCACCAGCAGGGAGTCCTCCAGCGCCAGCATGGAATAGATATTGCCATCCAGCGAAGGAAGATAGGCGTCCGCGTTCCATTGGCTGTAGCCCAAGCCCAGCGCCAGCGCACAAATCAGGACGATCAGTTCCCGAAGCAGTAAGCGGCGTCTTTGGCGCAGCCGCGCAAGGATCGACAGTTTCATTCGCCGCCCTCCTCATTTCGCAGATTCTGATCGCCCACCAGGGGCATACCCTGCCAGGTACTCTGATTTTCGTTCTGCACATAACGGCGGTATGCGGAAAACAGGGATAAGAGAGCCACCGTAAACAGCAGCGCCGCCAGCGCCCGCAGAATATACCTCCCATAGCGATGCAGCCAGCCGCGGATACGCCGGATATGGCGGTATGGAACAAGGTTTATACGGGGCGGTGCATCTGGAATTGCGGCCACATCCCGCTGAAGCTGGTCCCAGCCGGTATAGTTCTCCTCCTTCTGTCTGAGGTCTATCAGAAAAAGCTCCTCCGGCGTTCGTTCACCGCGCCGTAGTTCCGTTTTTTCGGAAAGTACCCCGTAAATCGTGCCGGCCAGCGCGCAAACGGCCCGGGGGCCCGTCATGCCCAGCTCCCACCGCCGCAGCTCAGGCAGAGACTGGAGAAACATAGAGTTGCCCGCAATCACCAGATTTTCAGGATTCGCCGAAAGTGCTATAATACAGGGCGGAAGCTTGTTCTCAATCTGCTGCTCCAGCAGGGACAAGCAGACGTCCCGCCGCTGGCCCAAGGCCGGCTTTTGCTCAAAAATCCATTCCCGCAGGGAGATTCCTTCGTGGAAAGGCAGCAGCATTTCCAGTACATTGTTTTCCAGCCGAACGGGAATGGATTCGTCCAGCCCGTTCAGGATCTCCCGCTGGCAATCGGTGGAATAGACCTGGAGCCTAACCCATCGCGTACCGTCCGGCGCCCGGCAGACCTCCGTACATCCGATGCGGCTTTCATGGACCAGACGCACCGTATGCAGCCGGTCAAAGGGACCCCGGCTCATGTTCCGCCCCCTCCATCCACGTCCGCACGATCACGAAGGAATTGACCTTTGTCTCCGGCCTGCCCTTGATCTGCGCGCAGACCTGATACAAGCCATCCTTCTCCGGCGCGGTGTAGATTCCATTTTCCGTAATGACCCCGGATTGCTTATCCGGGATCAGAAAGTCACAGGGCGCACCCAATCCCTGCTCAAAAACAGGAACAAAATTGACAGTCGCGCCGGGGGCCACGCGGGCCACATCCGGCTCCAATCGGAGCAGCGTCCCCGACGGTAGCTTATGAGAGGCGTGATCCTCTCCGCGCCAAGCGAACCAGCGCAGACGGAGCGTGGTTTGCCGAAGATCCCCTTTCAGCCGCACAGCCAGCTCAAAAGTGCCCTTCTCCGGGTGAATCCGCACGCCCCGGTCAAAGCCGCAGTCATAAGTGCCGCTGGCCTGGCTGAACAGGGAAGCGTCACCCAGCAGAAGGTCGGTATAATTGCGGTCCGTTCCCACTGCGGGATAGACATTTTCAATGCCGAACTCAATAAATACCGTACCGGGCCCCAGGTCATGAGCAATCTCATCGGAGCAGAGGATATTTCCCTCTTGCAAGTGAAGTCCGGCGTTTAATAAAACCGTTCCTGTCGCTACCTGTCTCGGCGGTTCCGGCGCGGGTTCTGAGGAGGGCGCATCGCTCTTTGCGGACTGTTCCACCAGAGGAAGCGCAGAGAAAAACGCGCCGCAGTCTTGAAGCTGTTCCTTTAGGCAGGGTAATGCGGCGCGCCGGTTTTGCGCCAGCGGGAAAATACCGTCCAGGATAACCTGGCTGCCACAGCGCAGCAAGCGGATTCCAGCCAGAGGGACATCCCCCTCCGCGCCGGTCTGCAGCTCCTGCGGGTCCTGGGATAAAAGCCGCTGTTCCAGCGCGGCCAGCGGATCGCCGAATGCCACCGGAAACTCCTCTCGAAAACGGCATTGCGCTCGCAGGGGAATCCCCCGCTTTTCCAGCAAAAAGCCATCTTCCGGTAAGGATAGCAGAACGGCCTGAGCCGTTGTATCCAGTCTGCCGGTCAACGACAAAGTTGTTTCACCGGTTTTTAATTGCATGGCCTGATCGCAGCAGAGCGGCTGACCACTGCCTGCGGTCTGGACGCCGGGCAATTCCGGAGAATACCGCAGGGAAATATTCAGCGGTTCCGTACAAAAACTCTCTATTGTCAAGCGGAACTGTACCGTCCCATGGGCTGGAAGAATCCGCGGGATTACCTGCCGAATACGCAGGTCGTCATCCTCAAATAAGATCACGTCAGAGAAAAGGACAGAGTGACCCATACCCTCCGGCAGAGGCTGCATATCAGTCAGATAAAAGGAAAACCGCTCCCGTACTGCCGCGTATTCTCGTATTTCCCCCTGTTCACCGGGAACAAACATGAGGTCGGTGCCTTCTTCATGGTAAGAAAGCCATAAAAGTGCGATTTCTCCATGCAGGGTATCAAAGCCCTGGAGTGTCCGAATACGGCAGATAGCTGGCTCATCCACAATCAGCCAGCGGCCATAGCCATCTACAGCGAAGCCCGGCGATACCAGCAGAGAATCCCCGTCCATACGCTGGACATCCAAGCCAAGAGCCACGCCTGCGCCAAAGTCCCACTGGCTAAGAAACGCCAGCTTGTGTTCGACATACTCCTGTTCCCGGATAAAATCCGAAGAACGCATACGCTTTCGGGGAAAATATCGGTTTTTAGAAAACGGATAGAATTGCGGTGTCATGGAACGAACCTCCTTGTATGATCGTCGGGAGCATGTTCCATACTACAGCATGGAAGTATGGCGATGCCGCACATTTTGGGCACAGAAAACCTCTTTGTTTTGCCAGCGAAAAAGGTCGAATTATGTATTATTTTACTATTTAATGATACCACAGGAGGGAAAAAACTGTCTATCATGCCAAGGAATGAGACTACATTTGCAAAAAGGATTAGATGAGTAAGCCGACTCATATGCAGGTAAAGAATTTTTCGTGCGCTTTTTAGAAAGAAAACACGAAAAATCCAATTCAAATCTGTTCAATTATGTGATTTTTAATAAATGGATTATTTTGGAAGCAGCAAGGGATTCATGTTTTTAGAAGTCATATCCTTAATATTATTACTGCTAAAAGAAATTTATAGCGGGTTTTAGAAGTAGTCTTCACGATAATATAACCGCTAAAAGCGGAGAATGGGAACAAAAAATCAAGTATCATCTCATATAGAGGTGATGTGCAACATGGATGAAACCTTTATCGCCGAACGGATCACAGAGCTGCGGCTTGCCCGAAATGTTTCGGAATATCAAATGTCACTGGAATTGGGGCAGAGCAAAGGATATATCCAAGGGATTACGTCGGGAAAATGCCTGCCGTCTGTGAAACAGCTTTTCAACATTGCGGACTATTTTCATTTGTCCGTATCCGAGTTTTTTGATGATGGAAAACACGATTCGCCCCTGGTGCTGGAGGTCACGCAAGCTCTGCGCCAGCTCAGTGACGATGATGTAAGACTTGTGCTGGAATTGATTTATCGCATTTTGCAGCAGCCCGAACGGTAAGAAAAAAGAGCGCAGGCGTCCGCCCCAAGACGGAGCCTGCGCTCTTTTGTTATAGAGAACAACACTGGTTTTTCACAGCTTCCTTTCCTGTCCGAACAAAATCCCGTTGTGCATTGCACTATGACATGCTATAATCAAATGCAAGTACCCCAAAAGGAGGTATATCTGTTGACTTTCCTTACACCTCGAAAAATGCGCCGTATTTTTGCTTATATAAAAAAGCGCAGGCTTCCTGTAAAAATCACATATCTATATGCCAACTCCCTGGGCGATTTCGCTGAAAGAATCTACACCGGCATCATTTCTGATTATACCGTTACACTCTATGAAGGGGTGGAGTTTCAGATTGATATTGCCTTCTCCAATGGCGCTAAACTCCATGAACATCTGGGTTGGGAAACATATTTCACAGAATCAAGTCCCAGTAAAACCACCCTTGAATATTGTAACGATGGCCCCTATTGCCAATTTATCATCGAAACGATACCAGAGCATAAATGATAAGTCTTTTCCACTTTCTGATTTACTGCTATGTTTGAGGACGATTTGAAGTAGTATAAATCTGCTGGAAAAAGTGGCAAAACCTCCATGAACAAGTCCATGGCGGTTTCTGTGTCTGGTATAGTTGGCGGCTTTATCACGATTATCTATATTATCGCCATCATATCGCGATTCCAAATGGAGTGCAATAGAAAAAGAGCGAAAAATGTCCCGGTCAAGCTGCAAAGCAGCCTGACCGGGACATTATCAAGGGATGGTATAAAAGTGATGGCAGAGTGCTTATTTACCCGCTGGAAAAACAGGGGGAGAGGCAGGAACAAATTCCAGCTTTCATTTCATTCCGGTAACGCCTCGGACACTCTCGGTTTAGTTGTACTCGCTCCCGCTTTCCATGCGATACATTTCTTTGAGCGCCTCCAACTTGGGAAGCAAGTGGGCTGTGGATTTGCTCACTATGCTGTCTCGCTGTTCCTGCGGGAAATCTTTACAGCGATCCTCCCACACCTTGATCTCATCAGAAATGTTCCGAATTGCACGGGCGTAAATCTCAACATGGGTAATGATGGGTTCCGGCTGTTTCTTTGGCATATAAACTCCTGCTTTCTTGCTGTTATCGACGCCATGGGTGGTTTTGGTGGACGCGCCGCGGATCGTTTCGGCCATATCGTACCAACCTGAGCAGATTACAGTAAATCTGCTGTTGTGGCCCGCCGTTCAGAATCCGCCTCCTCGCCGTCCAGGACACCTCCGCCATAAACCTACCCGGCAATCTATCGAGCCGTTTTACCGGCAGCGATCCTAATGGCAGACGGCAACGCACTGACCTGTGTTAGCGGCAATGCCTCTTCCGCAAATCACGCGGCGTTCTTCTTCACACGCAGGCCGCGGGCGCGAATCTGCAATTCCTCAGACAGATAGCGCAGGGAGGTAAACTGATCGTCCAAAGCCGTCAGTTCCTTGTTGAGAATCCCCTCGTAGTAGCTGCGCTTTTCCTCCAGGCCGCGGATACGCAGCGACAGCTTTTCTAAAATGTTGGGACTCTGGCTGCCAGACTGGATCAAGTGCGTGGCCCGCTCCTCATACTCCGCAATCTCCTTGCGGGCGGCCGCATAGAAGGCGAATGCCATTTTATCGCGCTGCTTGGCGTCGTTCACCACAAACATGCTGTTTGCGGCCAGCGGGGAGCGTCCCAGCCTCTGGAACTGGTTGTTCTGTTCCAGAAGGTCGATCAGATCCTCAAAGAGGCTTAGCTTTGCCATGTAGTCCCGGGGAACGAAATACATATGGCCCCGGGCGATCTTGACCGCCTGCATGGATTCCACATAGTTTTCCAGAATGGTCTCGATCTGCCGCCGGCCCACGCAGGTCTGATACAGCTCAAACAGTTTCTGTGCCTCCATACAGTAGGGCAGCGGGTCCACATGGGGATCGGACACCAGATTGTCATAGGAGAAAACACCGCCCTCTTTGGTAAAGCTGATATTGGCGAGCTTTCTATATCCGTTGGTATCTTCCCGAACCGTCTCCTTGACCAGTTCCCGGGAGATCACGCCGCCAGGCGCCTTATTATCCCGGCAGTACACCTTGAAAATTTGGGGGCCGTAGTCGGTTTTGAGTACGCGCCGCTCATAAATATCCCCGGTGGCCGAGCGGAAGGCGTCCGCCTTGGCGGAGCGGTTTGTCGGCTGATAGGGGAACCCAACAGACGCGCAAAGCTCAATCATTTTTTCCTTATCAATCAGAATATTGGAGAGGGAGTAGTAGAGTATCTTGCCCAAAACACCCTGCCCGTCCTGGTGGACAGCCGCAAAATCCTGGAATTGATATGTCTTTTGCTCCATGGTAGAATCCTCCGTTTCTGTTGTCTTTGAGAAAACGTGTCCAGTTCAATCATTGGAAATCGGGAAAGGCTTTCCGTCCCCATCGCATACATCGTAGTGCGTGGTGAAAACCCGCTGAAAACCTTCCTTCCCGGTAGCGCCGCAGTTCTGGCAGGTCCAGTCAATGTGGTTTCCATCCGCCAGCGCCAGCGGCATATCATAGTCCAGCTCACAGCCGCAAATGGGGCAGAGACCGGAGCGTGGAGCGTTGGGACCGCGAAAATCGAGATTGCTGCGCTTGACGTAGGCCAGCAGCTTGCAGGTCCTCAGCTGGGCCAGCTCCTGGACGGTTTTGGCGATCTTCTCAAGCATATCGCCGCTGAAGAGATTTCCGCCGCTTTTTTTGATTTCCGAGGCAACCTCAGAGGGTTGGGCTTCCCGAACATAGTTCTGGCCCACCTGCATCAGGATGTCGATAGCGCTGACCAGGGTCACGCGGTCGCCGCAGGCCAATTTGTTGAAATCTCCAAATTTCATAATCGTACTCCTCATATAAAGTAATTTTACGCTGCCGCGGGCAAGGCCCAGGGCACGTTCTGATAGATTTTGACGGTCTGATACCCCAACTGCTGGTAGGCCCAGAAGCGGTGCTGGCCGTCGATGACCATGCGGTTGACACAGACCAGCGGTGGAAACTCAGTATGGCCGTCCAAAAGAAGCTGCTGGTACCGTTTCGCCTTTTTCATATCGCGGGGCGGGTCACAGTCCAACTCGCTCAGAGGAATTGTCAGTTCCTCCCATTCACAGGCGTGAATAAAACCCCGGTCCTGCTTGGGATACTCTGCTTTCCAGAGATCGTCCAGATAGCGGGTGATAAAGTTTGACCTCATATCCAAAATGTTCACTCCCTTACTTGCTGCGTAGTTGCGGGCCTGATAAAAGTCGTCCACCCCCTTAAAGGTGGCATTCCAGTTCATCAGCCGGACCTTCACGCCGGGGAAGGAGGCCATCAGCTCCATGATATTATCCAGCGCTTTTCGGACGCGCCAGTTCATCATCTTGTCCATATCCAGCGCGATTACCGCCTCGGATATGGAGAGGTTTTTCAAAGCATCCTTGGGGCGTGTTCCGGTGGCTGGTCCTTGCGATAGGAAAACTCCAGTTCCCCGGACAAAAACTTGCAGGCGGTGAGAAGCCTCCTGCTGCCAGTCAGGACGAAGGCGCAGGAACCTCCCTCCGCGGGGATAGACGCCTGACACCACAATTCCAGATCCGTACAGGTCAGCGTACAGGCATCGCCGTCAAACTGAACAAGGACTTCCATTAAAACAGGAATACTGCACTTTTTAGGAGCCACTTTCAGGACTTTTTCCAGTGCCTTTTGAAATTCGCCCGCATTGACAATACATCTTGCATCCATCATGCTGCTTTCCTCCGCTTTTTCTGTTTTTGATAGGCGCGGATATTTACCGTTTTGGTGGAAAAGGTAGCCTGCTGCACCGTACTGCTGCCCACCACCAGAATGTTGTAGATGATCGTCACCACCGCTGTAGCGGCCATGAGATTGGCTGCAATCGTCTGGGGTGCGGACAGCGACGCGTCCGCGCAGGACACCTCGGATGGAAACAGGTCGTCCGGCTGGGCCATATCGGGATAGAGCGCGCCCACCGGTTTATAAATTGTTTTTCCGCCGCGGCGGATACCGCACACCACCTGTCCGGTATACTCTCCGTTGCCGGAATCAATGTAGACCAGTTCCTTTGTGCGCAGGAACACCTCATGGCACAGCTGGCGGGAGCGGTTATTATCCACCGCGCCGATCAGGATCACCAGCTCCGAAATGGTCTCGGGTGTTTGCACATAGGTTTTCGGGTCGGTAACAAAACGCCCTGTACGCCAGGACCGGGGCGCAATCAGTTCCTCCAGCTTCTCCGCGTTTTCGATAAAGTCCGGGACATAGGAGGTCTCCAGGCCGAACACATTGGAATACCGCTCCGCCACCACCCGGGCCTTGTTCAGCCCCAGGTCGGCTTTCGTGAAGTTTTGGCGCACCAGGTTCTTTTCCTCCACAATGTCCCCATCGCAGATGACAAATTGGACCGGGCGTTCCAGCGCGTAGAGCAGGCGGTAGAGGTGGGGGGCGATGTGGCCCCCGGTGCCGCCCGCGCCGATCATTACGATTTTGACCGGCCGTATTTTTGAAAAGATCATGCCGCCGCCTCAAGGAATCGACGCGTTACATCTTCCGCCGGCTTGATCCGGTCCAGCCATGCCAGCGGAATATCCCCTTCTGGCATCGGCTCCAGCACCTGCGCCGGAGAAATCTCACAGAAATGCCCTCCGTTGCACACGCGGACGGACAGCTCCGGATAGTAGCGGTTCAGACGGCCCATTACCATATAGACCCGATTGGCGCGCTCGTCCCGGTCGTCCGTAGGGGAGAACTCGGCGGGCATATCGTTGTGGGAGTGCAGATCGGCGTAGTGGAGATACCGCTCGTCATTGAGCAGATCGTCATCCAGCACCGCATCCACGAACTCCTTGCCCACCGTCTGCGTCGGCACATAGAGGAAAAACCGTTTCTCCTCCCGGTCCCAATAGATATGCACCAGAGCCTCCAGCGGACAGCCGCCCTTCCCGTTATCCATCAGGCAGCGAAACAGCGTGACCGCCTGCTCCATCAGGCTGTAGGGAATGAGGGGCAGGGCCGGAGCAAAACCGGCCCTGATGTCGTCCAAGTACCTCACGCTGCTGGTGGGCGTGATAAACTCGCCGGCGCATGTCACGCGCCGCTCATATACCCGGCCGTCCTGCGCAGGGATGAAGGAGATGGCCTTTTTCGATGCTCTGGCGTCAGCCAGGCGGGGGAAAATACCCTTGTAGGCGCACTCCCCCTTCTTCTGCATCGTCACTTTCGGCTTCACGATGCACTTGGGCCGCTTATCGGCGGCCTTTTTCAGCGCGTCCATGAACTCCTTGGAGCTTTCAATCTCCCGCTTGAGATTGCCGATCTTGGTCTTGCGCGGCGTGGCCACGTTCTTTACGATTTTCCCGTAAGTGACCGTCCAGGAAATGCTCTGGGCTTCGTCAAACTCCGGGAAATCATCCGCCTTGGCAAGGCGCAGCTCCTCAAAGGTCTGGTCAACATTTTCGATGGGCTCCTCACTGCCGTTGTAAGAGAAAACGGGGAGCTGTGCGAAAATGGGCGCGGCGGTCTTCGCCGCGTTCTTCTTCTCCTGAAGGTCCATGGCGGCCAGCAGGGGATTGGTCTCCTCCGTAGTCTGAGCCGGAGGTGTTTTTGGCGTCTCCGCGGAAGCAGGGACTGCCGGGGGTGCGGCCGGAGGGGGCGTCTGGGTGGTTCCCAGCTGATCCTGCGCCTGCTGTCCGGGCGCCGGGGACGGTGTGACCGATGCGGCCTCTCCGGAGGCGGGTGCCTCCGTCGGGGGTGTCATCTTGGTGAAGGGATTCTCCACCTCATCCGCACTGCCCAGGTCGGTGAATGCGACGCCGCCTGCACCTCCGAAAAAATCTCCGACATCCTGGCCTGTGCTCTCTCCGGGAAAGCTGAACAGATTGTCACTCATGGTTTTGCTCCTTTCATTTTTTTGTGAGGACGCAAAAAACCGCAGTCCTCTCCCGAAAGAGCAGACTGCGGTTTTTGTACGGACTCGTGTTGGTATTTAGGATGCTGACAGGTCTCCCAAGGGCATACTGCCCCCAGGAGCGAATATCTGACCTGAAAAAATCTTACCTAAATACACCTTGAGCATACCATGTTTTTCTCCGCTTGAACAGTTGAGGTTTCTTCTACACCTGTCCCCGAGGAGCTATAGGGTAAGCCTGCAAAGGGCTCCGGCTGCTTAAATCAATCGTGGTCGCATGGCTGGCGGTTCATCGCCATAACCTCCAGCATTTTATCAAGAATGACCTTGATCCCCCAAAACTGATTATCCGGCAAACGGGAAATGCGTTCTGTCATATGGCTGATTGCAGCGTCCCGATCCTTCTGGCTACCAGTATCTGCCGTTCCAAACAAAATTGTATCTGCGGAGACTGACAGCAAAGAGCAGATTTTCTTGAGCGTAGCCAGAGAAACGCCAGCCGCTCCACACTCAATCGCGGAAATGTGCTTC
>Ga0224746_10075_pt1 | contig 16215 bp, 14 predicted proteins | sample LIM_F_Water_Bulk_FD_183000 | JGI IMG/M metagenome (GOLD analysis project Ga0224746, IMG submission 183000) | Enriched cells from gastrointestinal tract of the lab mouse from Pacific Northwest National Laboratory (PNNL), Richland, Washington... | ecosystem: Host-associated > Mammals > Digestive... | reverse complement strand
AAACCTATCCATCTACAAGGAAAATACGTTATATTATGAGACGGCAGGCAGCCAGATACTTTCCCTGAAGGGCTTTCTGAATTTCGCCAATTCAGGATTTCAGCACCGGTCTGATTCAGATGGCACAGTGGGTCAGGCAATCTGGGAGAAGATTCGATAATCCCCCTGATCTAAAGAAGCATTGCAGCGAATTTATCCTTTCTGCAATGCTTTTTCTTTCCCTTATCTATTTCTTCTATAATTCATCGATCAGGGTGATGATCTGATTTATGGGCATCAGCCTGTCGTCCACTTCCTTGGCCCGGTGATAGGTCAGTATGTCTTTGGCAGTCTGCACCATGGCAGGAAAAGCACTCCGCATAAGCTGATTCGCATAGATCACAATATTCACCCCGTGCTTTTTTAGTTCCTCCTCTGTGATGACATTAAAGGAAGAGGGGACGACTACGATAGGAGACTCCTCATTTTCTTTCCGAAACCTGTCACAGAACTCCAGTATCTCATCTGGTTCCTCTCTCCTGCTGTGGATCATAATGCCGTCTGCACCTGCTGCCACATAGGCGTGAGCTCTGGTCAGGGCGTCTTCCATCCCCTGTTCCAGGATCAGGCTCTCAATGCGGGCGATGATCATAAAATCCTCTGTCAGCTGAACCTTCTTCGCTGCCGCTATTTTTTCACTGAACTCTTCTATTCCAGCCTGAGTCTGCCTTACCTCCGTGCCGAACAGGGAATTTTTCTTCAACCCGGTTTTGTCCTCAATGATGACGGCAGAAACTCCCATTCTCTCCAGAGTCCTTACCATATAAACAAAATGTTCCGTCATGCCCCCGGTATCTCCATCAAATATTACCGGTTTTGTCGTAACCTCCATGACATCGTCAATGGTCCGGTATCGCGATGTGGCATCCACCAGCTCTATATCGGGTTTCCCTTTCGCCGTGGAGTCACACAGCGAAGAGATCCACATGGCGTCAAACTGGTCGAACTCCCCTTCATTTGCCACAATGGTTTTCTCTGCGATAAGCCCGGTGAGGCCATTGTGAACTTCGATGGCCTTGACCAGAGAGCGGATCTCCATCATCTGTCTCAGCCGTTTGCGGCGGTACTCCGGCATCGCCAGCTTCTCCCTCAATTTATCGTCAATTCTCTTTACGCTCTCGTTGTAAGTATATACTGGTTCGATCAGTTCTCCGCCGTTCTCTTCCAACAGCTGCAGCACGTTATTGCGGATGGCTTCTGTGGGTCCTGACTTCCAGTTATCCCCGTGCACCACATAATCTGGGTGGATCTCCTGAAAAACCTGATCATACATAATGTCATGCTGTACGATAACCCGGTCAACCTCCGGAATCTCCCTTACTATCTTTAACCGCTGTTCAAAGTCCACGGTGGGGAAACGGTTATACCGGATCATGGCCTGATCGCTCAGGACACCCACCACCAGCTCTCCATACTGCTTGGCACAATGGATGATTTTCATATGCCCCTCGTGAATCGTATCTGTACAAAAACAGGTATAGACTGTTTTCATTATAGTTCTTGTTCTCCTTTCTGTTTCTCGGGTGAATGCCCCTCAGGGATGCAGATATTTCATAAGACTGCTCTTGTTCTCCGCCGGCGTCGATGTCGGCCTTCCCAGATCATCTCTGGCTCCGATGGCCGCTTTTACTTCGATAAACGTCAGTGCGCCGCGCCCGGCCGCCGCTTCCAGTTCCCGGTCAAGCTCACGGAAGGATGCCACACTGACTGTATAGGGATACCCGCAGGCCGCTGCCACACCGGCAAGCTCCATCTCCCCTGCCGCTGTAGGCATCCCGCCAACACTTTCGTGGGCGCCGTTATTGATGACAATGTGAATCAGATTACCGGGCCTGCAGCTCCCCAGAACAGCCATGGCTCCCATATGCATAAGGACGGCTCCATCCCCATCGATGCACCACACCTTCTTCTCCGGCGTATTCAGGGCGATCCCAAGGGCAATGGAGGAGCTGTGCCCCATGGATCCTACGGTGAGGAAGTCCGTCTCATGGCTCTCCCCATTCCGCTCCCGGATCTCAAATAATTCCCTGCCGGTCTTCCCGGTGGTGGCTACCACCACATCACCCCCGCTGACCTTCAATATATGCTCAATGATCTCTTCCCGGCGGAGGGTGTAGGGATTACTATATTCCGTCCCTTTGTCATAGGCCAGCGCTCCCTTTCTCACTACAAATGCCACACTCTTCCCGCACTCCAGACGTTGTCTGAAATCATCCATCGCGGCACGAAGATCTGTCTCCGTCACACCCGGTTCCAGAACAAAGGAAGAAATATCCATGTCCTCCAGCAGCTGCAGCGTTACCTTCCCCTGATAGATATGCTGCGGCTCATCCCCCACTCCCGGCTCACCGCGCCATCCCACAACAAAGATTACTGGAATGGCGTACACCTGGTCACTCAGAAGGGACGCCGCCGGGTTAATGATATTCCCCTGTCCTGAGTTCTGCAGATAGACCACTGGAATGCGGCCGGTAGCCAGATGATAGCCGGCCGCCAGAGCCGCACAATTTCCCTCATTGGCCCCTATAATATGATGTTCCCCATCCGTACCATACCGATCCGTCAGACAGTCACAGAGAGCCTTTAACTGCGAGTCAGGAACACCGGTATAGAACTCAGAACCGATCACATCGAGAAATGTCTCTGCTCTCATTTGCTCTCCTCCTTATGGCATTGATAACGGGGATCCATCCTGCCTAACTCCTCCACCGTATCAATTTCTACAATCTGATCCTGTGATACAGGATATACGATAAGTCTCAGTTTGTCAAGGTGCTCGTTTACCACCTCATCCCAAAACAGTCCCCTGCGGCCTTCCACTTCATAAGCCTGCCGGATCACATTTCTCAAAAACACGGCATCCTTTCTCTTGAAGTAGGAAATCCCTACCATATTATAAGCATCGATGCCTCCTTTCCCGACACGGGAAATCCACGTCCCGTCCAGATCGAATGCCCAGTCATCGGAATATCCCTGAACCATTCTGCCATAATAGCAGGACGTCTCGTGATGAGCTCTCAGTATGCCGGCATCAGAAATAACCAGGTCTGCTTCACAGATAAAGCAATCGGCACTTCCCAGTACGTCTCCTGCGGCATAGAGGGATGAAATATTATTGGCGTCCCGGTATTCTTTATTTTCAATGATCTCTATGTTGCTGTATTTCTCTGTCAGACAGGCAAACTGATCTCCCAGATAACCCACTACAATATAGATCTTCTGCACCTGTCTTTGCTGCAGTGCCTCTATCACAGTCTCGATCATCGGCACCCCGTTGACAGGTACGAGCGGTTTCGGGATCTTTTCCGTGACGGGCCGCATCCTTGTTCCCATACCCGCTGCCATCAGAATTGCTATTTCCATTCTTTTCTCCCTGCTTTTTACGATTATTTTTTCTCTTTATATCTCACCGGCACTGCTACCCCCGTTCGGTTCAGTGCCTCTTCCAATACAATGAAAAAGTCTTCGATATCCCTTTCGTCAATAGCGCCCAGGGCGCACAGGCGAAATGTATTCTGACCGGATACCTTTCCCGGATAGATAGTGAAGCCCTTCTGATAGCAGTAATCATGTATCTTCTCAAAATCCCAGTGTTCATCCTCTGGGTAGATCACGGACACCACAAGGCCTGCCTGCCACTCCCGGCGGATCAGATCGCGGAAACCCAGCCGGTCAAGCCCGCTGTGGAGCGCCTCAAATACCCGGGTATGGCGCGCCCATTTCTGCTCCTCTCCCTCCTGAAAGTATTCCTTCAGCGCCTGTACGGCAGCATACACGGTCTGTACCGGAGGGGTAAAATGCATCTCTCCGGTGGTTTCAAATACCTGGTACTGCAGATACAGGTTGCAATAGTAGGAACGTCTGGGATACCTGGCAGACGCTTCAATCACGGCCCGGTTTCCTATGATAAATGACAGACCGGTCATAGCCATAAGCCCTTTCTGGGCGGATGCCATACAGAAGTCTATATTGTCCTCCTCCAAATCGATAGGGCGCATTGCAAGTGTGGAGGTAGTGTCTACGGTAAACACGGCATCATACCGGTGAGCCAGTTCCCCGATCTCCCGAACTGGATTCAGGATCCCTGTGCCCGTCTCGTTGTGGGTAGTATGCACCAATGCGATATCCTGGTTTTCTGCCAGAATCTGTTCCACCTTCTTCAGATCCGGCAGCTGGTCCCCCGGGAATTTCAGATCGATGTAAGGCAGACCATAGTACTCACAGATCTCAGCTGCCCTTGTGCTGTACGCCCCATTATTCACCACCAGAATTTTCCCGTCCTGGGGCAGCAATGAGTTCAGACAGACATCAATATTGATAGTGCCGGACCCACAGAACAAAACCGACGTATATTTCTCTGGGTCGGCATGGACGACCCGGAGCAGATCGCTCCGCAGCTGTCTCATCAGCTCCGTAAATTCCTTTTCCCGCGGACATATATCCGGTACGATCTGTGCCAGCTTCACGGTGTCCGTCGTAGTTGACGGCCCGGGATTTAACAATATATTGCGTCTGATCTCTGATAAGCATTGCCTGCCCATAATAATCCTCCATTCTGCAAATACGATTTTCTCTACCTCTCCACATCATACAGCGGGGAACCAAGCCCCAGTATCTTTCTTTCCCAGATTGGTCTGGTATCCTCCCCTGCAAATTCGGCCAGCAGTTCGATATACGTCGTCCGCATCTCATCGGACTGCACAAACACTTTGTCTGCATAGACAAGTCCCGGCGTATTGCACAATGCCTTCAGCATCTCTCTGGCACGGTCGTCCTCCGGCCCCACCTCTTCCATGACAAAGGGAGGGATATATACAAGCTGTTCCGTATATTTCTTCAGATTTTTAGCATAGAAAAAGGGATGTATCGTCAGTCCATAGTGATATTCATCGTAGGGATACTGGATGACGATGCTGTCCGGATGGCGGCTCTCAAAGTTATATTCCGTGTAGGATGTGATGGTTACATCCTGCGGATATCCGGTGTCATAGTGCAGCTCGTCCGTCTTTGCCCTTCCAGAGGCATCCTTATAGTAGTAGGGTGCCGGGACGACGACTGCCGAATATTCGTTGTCCTGCACTGCCGCCTGCCACACACTCTCCATACCGCCCCAGAGAGAGGTTTTATATGGTATGAAAACCACTTCTTTCTTATGCTTTAGCTCCTCTTCCGCCGTGGCGGACAGAAGTTCTTCCATGGCTGACAGTTCTGCAGAAAGCTGTTCTTTCATTCCATCCATTTCCCCCGGCGGCAGCTCCTTTAGCATCTGGTGCAGCCGAAAGATTGTCTCACAATACCGTTCCAGCACGCCGACTGACGCCGTGCCCTCTCCTCTCTCCTCTTCAATCATAGTACCCAGTTCAATCGCCGCATTCTGGCACTCTCCAAGGATCGCCAGCGCCTGTTCCCGCGCCCCATTCTGCACAGACCTGCTGATCTCCCCATGTGCCTCTCGAAAGAGGGGCAGAAAGCCGGTAACCTTATCCAGCAGAGTCTCTTTCTTCTGACGGGCTGCTTCTGTCTCCTCCATCTCCTTTTGGGAAAATCGGAACGCAAAGAGACTGCCCGCGTCCTCCTCCTCAAGAAACCGCTGCTGTTCCTTATAGGAGGGATATTCGTGGGCACTGCCCCCCCGAACCGGAGTCATCCAGCCCGCTCCATATTTTCTGCGAAGAAGTTCTTCATATCCAACTGGCACCATGATCTCCGTATTTTCAAAAGGCACCTTGACGCCGCCGGCATAGCATTCTTTCGGCAGACGGTAGGCGCGGTTCCTTCTCCACCAGGGGATGCTTGTAATTTCCTGCGCCCCGGTCCCGGCATATCTTGGTTCCACGTCCTTTTGAAGAAGTTCATACAGCTGCTGTTTCACCGGCCGGCTTCTGTCAAAGGTCACATGGCAGAGCTGTTCCGCCCGCCGGATATGGCGTTCCAGTTCAGAGGGATCCACCGACAGCACTCCCTCCTTGTCCATCCTGATCTCATTGATCAGAGTGTACAGAAACCGGACCAGCTCAAAGTATCCCTCTTCCTCCTGCGGATCCGACGGGAGCTCGTCCAGACAGAAAATATCCAGCCCTGCCACATAGGGAAACCCATGATATTTCTCCAGTGCCGCCCCTTCCACAACAAGTACTCTGGAGTTAATGATCCTTCCAATGGTGTGGTCAAAATCATCGGACCACTGATAATCCATAAACCAGCAGCCGTCTGTAAGCTCCCGTTCTGCCGCCTCACGAAACCGGTTGTAATCCTCTCTCAGCATACAGAGATCGATATCGTCATCCCAGGGAATCCTGCCACCATGCCGAATGGTTCCCAGCAATGTCCCCCATTCCGCAAAATACCGGATATCATGTCTTTCACAGATCTTCTGTACCTGCTCCAGCACCTCCATCTGAGCTGCCCAGGCCCGTTTCATAAGGCTGGATATATAAAAGCCTTCTCTTACCTCATCTTCAAAATAGGAATCTGGAAACTCCATAGCGTACCTCCAAAAAATGGGTTTCGTACTACTTAATGCGCCGTATTACTTATGGCAGTATTCTGGAACATAACCGGCTTCTTCTGATCCCGGCACATATTTGCCTCTCTTCCGGTATTGCCATAATAAGCATCCGCAAGCCTGACTGCCCGCTCCAGCTCCTGAGTATCATCATAAATGCCCCAGTCTCCTGCTCTGTACTCCTGCATCAGATCGCGATATCTCTGCAGCACGCCGGGCTTAGTCTTTCTCAAAACCTCTCGTGCCCTGGGATCCGGCCGCCACCACATCACCACATCTTCCCTGTAATCCTGAAACTGTTGAAATACTTCCCGCATTTTGTCAACTTCCCTGTCGCCATTGCTAAAGAGGGCGCTGATGCTGGTTACATAGAGGATCACCCTCTTCCGGCTTCCGTCGGGCCGAAGGATCCTGCTGCGCCATTCCTCCGGAATGCTGCCGGAGCCGATATTCAAAAGCTCTCTGCTCTCTGTCTGATCCTGTATCGGAGAACCGGGACCCGATATTTTGTTTTCCCACATCTCTCTTGTCTCCTCTCCCGCAAATTCCGTTAGAAGCTCCACATACACATCCTTCATCTGCTCTGACTGCACGATCACTTGATCCGCGTGGACAACTCCCGGGGTATTACAGAAATAACGGAGCGTCACCCGCCCGCGTCCGTCCTCCTTCTGGATCTCATCCATCACAAAGGGCGGAATATACACGAGCCTGTCTGTATATTTTTTCAAGTTCCTGGCATAAAAGAACGGATGGATCGTCAAACCATAACTGTATTCGTCATAAGGGCACTGAATCACGATACAATCCGGATGATGTACCTCAAAATTATACTCCTCATAAGAGGTAATGACAACCTCTTCTGGATATCCTTCCTCGTAGTGCGGTTCCTCTTTCTTCACCTTTCCAATATCATCTTTGTAATAATATGGCGCCGGAATTACATAGACATCTGTCTCCCCATCCTCCCGGGCAGCCTGCCAGACACTCTCCATGGCCCCCCAGTAAGCGGTTTTATATGGTACAAAGACAACCTCTTTTCTCTCTTTTATCGAAGTCTGGATACTCTCCTCCAAAATATCTTCCCATCGAATCAGTTCATCCAGGCCGCGGGAGATAGATGTCTTATCTTCTGTCTCTCCGCTTATGCTCTGATGGAGACGGAACACTGCCTCACAGTATTGTTCCAGTATGCGGATGGTGGCATGATCTTCTCCACACGCTTCCTCGATCATCGTGCCGAGCTGGATCGCAGCATCCTGGCATTCCCCCAGAATGCCTGCCGCCGCAGCGGCATCCCCAGTCTCTACCCTCTGTCTCACCTCGTCATGCGCCTCGTGAAACAGCGGAAGAAAACCTCGAACCCGGTTTTTCAGGGTGTCCTTTGGCAGACGCTCCCTCTGCGCCTCCTCCATCTCCTCTTTTGAAAATCTGTATTCAAAAGGTTCTATGTGCATCTGCTCCCTGATTCCCTCATGTATCGACTTATAAGCGGGATATTCATGTGTATCAAACGCCCGGACCGGTCTCATATAATCCCCATACTTGATACCAAGTAATACATCATACTCTGCGGGGACAGTAAGCTGCATATTTTCAAAGGGCACCTGGATCGTTCGGGCATAATAAGATTTTGGAAAGCGGTATGCCTTAGACTTCATATAATAAGTCAGTCCCGTAAGCTCATCGCAGTTTTCCTCCTGAAAACGGGCCGCCACCTCTTCCAATGCCTTCACCAGCTGCCGCTTCAATGGTTTTTTTCTGTCTAAAGAAACATGACAAATCTTCTCAAACCCCTCAAAGGCATACTTTGTTTCTTCCGAATCCAATTCGTTGATATCGATGCGGTAGTTCAGCTGTGCAACCAATCGGATCAGATCCCACAATGCATCCTGTCCCTCCTGATCTCTGGGAAGGAAATCCAAGGCAAAGAGATCGATGCTCACCACATATGGATACCCATGAAACTTAGGAAGATCCTCCTCCGGAAGTACAGAAATCGGATAGTTTACTATCTTTGTCACCATGTTATCCGTCTGCCAGTTCCGGTAATTCATGATCCAATACCCTTCCGGAAGTTCTTTTTCTGCTATTTCAAGAAACCTTTCATAATCCTTCCTCTTCATACAGATATCGATATCATCATCCCAGGGAATCATCCCCCCGTGCCGGATGGCCCCCAACAGCGTTCCCCACTCAGCAAAACAGGTAAGCTGATGCTTCTGACACACTTTATATACCGCATCAAGTACTTCCAGATGCGCTGCCCAGGCCCGTTTCATCATGCCCGGCACATAAAATCCCTCACGCACCTCATCTTCAAAATAAGAATCCGGAAATTCCATGGTAACCTCCTAAAAATATTAATTCAAAAGAACATCATTCCAAAAAAGGATATCTCTCCCATAAGAGAAAAAGGATACCCCGATATAGAATACCGGGATATCCTTTCCATTATGCATTGTACAACTTTTCCATTTTCTCATGCACTCAGAGCGATTACCCGAGAAGTGAAAGCACTCCCTGATTTGCCTGATTTGCCTGAGCAAGCATTGAAGTAGCTGCCTGCTGAAGGATGCTCTCCTTGGAGAATCTGGTCATTTCATCAGCCATATCTGTATCACGCATACGGGATTCAGCAGACTGAAGGTTCTCAGCAGTGTTGTCATCAACTTTAACTGTGTACTCCAGACGGTTCTGGATAGCACCAAGTTTAGAACGCTCTGTAGATACGCTCTGGAGCATATTATCAACTACCTGAATCATGCTTCCATCAGCACCAGCAGCACCAGACAATACGTCTACTGCAGCCCATGATGTCTTAGCGATTGTTACTTCAATACCCTGGCCATCGTTAGCACCAATCTGCAGGTACTGCTCGCTGTAAGAACCATCTAACAGTTTTTTCTTGTTGAACTCTGTGTCTGTGTTAATTCTCTCGAACTCTGCTTTCAGTTCGTTGATCTCGTCCTGAATCTTCTGATAATCGTTCTCAGCTGTAGACTCAAGAACACCGGTGTTACCAGCCTGAACTACCAGTTCACGAGTTCTCTGAAGGATTGCATGCTGCTGCTCCATAGCACCCTCAGCTGTCTGAATCAGAGAAATACCATCCTGAGCGTTGTCAGATGCTCTGTTCAGACCACGAACCTGAGCTCTCATTTTCTCAGAAATTGCAAGACCTGCTGCATCATCTGCTGCACGGTTGATTCTATAACCACTTGCAAGTTTCTCTGTAGACTTTGTAAGATTGTTTCCTACAATACCCAACTGTCTGTTGGCGTTCATTGATGTAATATTATGCTGTACTATCATAATTCATTCCTCCTTGAATTTGTATCGGCTTCCCTGCCGATTATTTTTTTATTTATAATATCTAAAGCAATGGCAGGTCTCTTCTGCGGGCCCGGCAGTGAAAACTGCCATTCGCTTTAGTTATTATCTTACTGACATTATATATATCGGAGTAAGAAAATAAAACTTTACCCTCTTTTTCAATTTTTTGCAAAATTTTTTATTTGATTTCATTGAGGTAGTATGACTGATCGGATTTATGGGCATTCGCCATATTCTGATAATAATTTGCCGCCGTCCTGTCATTGACACGGAACTGCCTGATCTCCTGTCTCTTGCGGGAGAGATAGCCCTTAAACCTCTCATTATTCTGGTGCTCCAGCGCCTGCAGCTTCATACTCAGCTCCGAGACCCTGCGGATTCTTCCCTGCACCTCAAGGATTTCTTCCCGGTAATTTTCCCGGTTCTCCTGAAGTTCCTTCTCCACCAGACGAAATAACGTGTCAAAACCCTGATCCAGCTGATCCAGCTGCGCGATCCGGTCTCCCTTCTCATCAATCGTCTGCTGAAAACGGTCCAGATCCGGATCATCCGACTTCAGGATCTCCTCCTGCTCTGCCGTTCTGTCATACAAAAATTCCAGTATCTCTTCCTTCTTTTTCAGTGAATCTGCCATCATGCTGACATAGACACTGTTTTCATATTTCTTCTCCATCCGACCACATCCTATTCTGCTCACATGCCGGCTTTGTTCAGACGCATTACTTCTTTCCATGTATCCCGCATCTCGCGGATACGCCCCAAAGCCTCTTCCAGGGCTCCGGCATCCTTCCTTATATTCGCCTCAACCAGATTTTTATAGATATATTCATATACACGCTCAAAATCCTCCCAGACCGGATACTTCCGGTCAAGGGAGGCACGTAATTCTGTTATGATCGCCTCTGCTTTTTTTATATTTTCATGAGCTCTCTGAACATCATTTTTTTCAATCGCCGTCAATGCAATGTTACAGAATTTAATGGCTCCATCATAAAGCATCAGCGTAAGTTCTGCCGGGGAGGCAGTCATTATGGCATTTTTCTGGTAGGCATTCATCGCCTTATAATCCATTATTTCCTCCAATCACACTCTTGTCTTACGCCAGATAACAGGCTGTCAGCTGTCAGCCGCCAAAGAGACTGGAAAGTGAGCTCTGCTTTGACTGCAGCTTGGCAAGGGCTGTTTCCATCGCGGTAAACTTCTTATAATAGGATTCCTCAATACTTGCCAGGCGGTCTTCCCAACTCTTAATATCTTTCTCATACTCCTTGACATCATTTTTCATCTTGATATCATCGTAGAAGGTCAGGGCGCTGCTGTTCTTTGTACCTGCCATCTTCTGTGCCATCTCTTTACGCAGATTTCCGAAAATACCTGTCATAGTAGCGATCAAAGCATCCGGATTCTCCTCGATGGCTTTTCTCAATTTATCGTCCCTGTCTGCATAGACAGAATCATCCTTGTCACCATATATATGGAGCAGGCCGCCCTCTTTGTAGTCCGTAGAGGTCATGATGCCAAAGCTGGAAAGAGCGTAATTTTTACCTTCATAGGAAACCGTACCCATCATAACGGTCCGCATTCCCTGCATGATCCCGTTCAGTGTCTGGTCGCGGCGGAGAAGGGAATCCTTGATCTTATCCTCCCAGAGTTTCACATCCTCGTCCGTCATGGCTTCCTTCTCTTCGCTGGTCAGCGGCTCATAGCCCTTGGACGAATCGGCATTGTACAGTGTATTCATCTCTTTCATCACATCGTTGTATTCCTTCAGGAAACCTTTGATGGTATCATAGATGCCGTCCACGTCATTGGAAACAGAAAATGTCACCGGCTCATCGTCCTTTGTTTTTCCGATGAGGTCTATGCTGAGCCCATTGGCTGAAACTACTGTGGAAGTAGAAGTCAGTGTCGCTCCATTCAGGATGATCACACTGTCCGAAGCCTCGATCAGCTTCATTCCTGCCGGCTCTGTTCCCTTTGTCACCGTTCCGTCTGCCGCTACGGATATATTCGTTATACCCAGAGCCTGCAGGGCAGCGCTGTCACCGCCGGAATTTGTACGATCGGTAACCGATGCATAATCGCTTGCCGCAGCACTAAGGGCAGCTTTCTCGGATGCCTGATCCACACCCTGCATCGGTGCAGAAACGGTTTTTCCATCGGCATAATATTTGGCAGCCGCCTCGGATCCCAGTGCATCCAGATCGCTCTGTGACACACCATCAAATACATATTTATCAATCTCTACTTTCGTAGCGTCTTCCGTCATCTGCTTATTTACCCATGCAGTGGTCTCTTCCTCTGCCTTCTTGGCATCTCCGCCCGCCGCTGCCAGATTGCTGGCATACTGGGAATCATAGAGCTTTGCTTTCACATATGTGGTGGCAGCCTGGGTGGCAGCATCCTTTTTATGTTCATAAGAAACCTGCGCAAGGGAATCCAGCGCCGCGTCGTACTCCGCTGTCCCCACACCGGATGTCTGCAGCGATTTCACTGCCTGATCTACGATCTTTTTGTTGGCAGCGCTCATATTGGAGTAGTCCAGGTCGTTCAGCAGGGCATTCTTTTTACTGATCTCATCGGAGGAGAAAGCCGCTCCTGTTATGGAGAAAGAATTTCCCACACCGGTTTCTTTACTGCTGATAAACAGACGTTTCTGATCTTTGTCATAGCTTGCATTCAGCCCGGCGCCCCGGAGTGCTTTTGTAAAATCAGCAATGGTTGTGTTCTCGTCAACTGTAAATTTTGTAGTCTTGGAGCCGTGGGTAACCGTGATCTCCTCTCCCACAAGACCCGGATCCAGTTCAGACAATTTCGCACTGTCTGACTTAGCGCCCACTACACCGCCGGTGAGATACTGCAGGGTAGCCACATTCTTTACTTCCATTGTGTAATTTCCATTGACCGCATTGGTTCCTGCCGTAACCTTTGCCTTGGATTCATCAGACAAGGTCGCTTTCTTCGTTTTGTAAGCTGATGTCATCTGCATCTTGGATACAAAGTTATTATACAGATTTGTGAGTTTCTTGTTCAGATCCGCCCATTTCGTCTGCTTCCACTCTAACTTCGTCTTGGCCTTAACCACTTTATTTTTTTTGATGCTCTGGGCTGACATCAATTCCTTTACAATTGCTTCTGTGTCCATTCCGGACATAAGTCCGCTCATTCGAATCGGCATTCCAAACCCCTCCTATCTTTTCTCATCTACTAAAATTCCTGCCATCTCCCACATTTTCTGGAGCATCTTCAGGGATTTCTCTGGCGGAATCTCACGAATCACCTCATCGGTATCATCGTTGATCACTTTAATCGATACCCGTTTCGTCTCCTTGTGATAAGAATACTCACACCGGGTATGTTCCATTTTGCGGTTCGCACTGTTTACAGCATCCTGGATGGATGCCTCGCTTGCCGCGCGCTCCTTCTGCTCTGCATCCTGTCCCTCTTTCTGACCTGTCATCCCTGACTCGGCAGTTTTCCGGACGATATGCTCTGCTGCTTTCTGGGGAACTGCCGCCGTAACCTCCGGCTGCTCCTTCTCCACAGAAACTTTCGCCGCTTCCTGCGAACTATTGTAGTTCGCGCTGGCTCTTGAAATCGTTTCTAATTCCATATCTAACACCTCCATGTGTCATTTTATCAGAATATTTTGTTGCTTTACATTACATATCGGCATCCCTGCCCGGAAAATTAACCCTTTGAGGGGCAAAAATGCCGGTATTCCATGCTTTATGACTTCATAAACTGAGACAGCACATCCGGCGCTGCCGTTTTGGCCGCCTCCGTATTGGCATCCCTGATCTGCGTATAAATCTCTTTCCGGTAGATCGGCACTGATTTCGGTGCGTCAATCCCGATCTTGATCTGATCTCCCTTGATCTCCAGTATGGTGACCTCGATGTTGTCATTTAATATGATCGACTGGTTGATTTTTCTTGACAAAGCCAGCATATGATTACCCCTCCTGCTTTTTATTGAGGATTTCGTATACTTTGTATTTCACCTCATAGTCCTGGTTATCGGCAATGATCTGTACCGCTTTCCTTGTATCTGCATTTATTATCACCGGCGCTTTGAGATTCACTGTCATTTCTTTGATATCTGCCGGAACCGTCATTGTCAAAAGAATCACCAGATTCTCTTCTGTCAGTTCCCCCAGGGAAGACAGCAGTTCATCCTCCACCGTGGGATTATATTCTTCTTTTACGAGCCATGGCTTTATCACCGGCAGTGCCAGCGTCGGTTCATCCACACTCTGAAGCCATGAAATATTGGTTTCTTCTTTCTCACAGTCATACAGGATCGTAAACCGTTTATAGTCTGCCAGACCAATCAGGCCCCGTTCAAAGGTAAGGATCTTCTCTTCCGGCAGGTCTACTTCTCCAAAAAATTTTGTCTTTACAAGCATACCCTTCCTCCTTATGTCATTCCCGTTTTTATATAAAATTAAGCAGGGACTGTCCCAGAATCTTAGAAGTGGCACCCAATACTGCCTGGTACAAAAGATCTGCCTCGGTGAAATTCACCATGGCCTCTCCGAGATCTGCGTCCTCATTTTCTGATTTTGCATCATCCGTATCAATCTTCTGCATCTCCAGCTTATTCTTTGTCATGATCATACGGTTGTTGCGTGATCCGTGGTCCGCACATGCCACATTCAGCTTTTCCTGAGCCTTCTGGCATGTAGTGATACCGCCTGACAGGGCGTTGGTCAGCACGGTCTTCTGCAGCTGGATCTGGGTGGATATCTGCTCCTGAAGTTCCGTCAGGCTGGCAAGCTTCGTTGTATCGTTCTCGTCGCACTCTGCGATTCTCTTCTCCACTGCTCCCAGATTCTTTTCCATAATGTCAATCTCATTACAAAGATTGGTGATATCTTCAATGCAGCGCCCGATGGATGTATCAATGGCATTGCATGCCTCTGTATTCACTGCCAGAATCTGGCTGAAGTTCACCTGATAATTCAGTTTCTGGCTGCCGGCATTGGTATACAGCCCTGTCTCTCCTGTCTTATTATTGACAGTAGAGCACTTAAAATAATGCTCGGGGCGGATATCATTTACCTGAAATTCCGTTTTGTCATAGACCGCTGTCAGATTCTTTCCTGTGCGCACATCATTATAAACATCATCGCCAAATACAAGTTCCCCGGTCTCTGGTATATAATATACTTCATCTGCCGCCGGGTGAAGATGTTCATTGTACACCGTATTATCCTCTATATTTTTCGTAATGGGATTCAGGGTCTGGGTCACGCCCGCCTGATCCACATAGGTGAGCTGGATGCTCTTTGTATTTCCCTGTGCATCCGTCAGGTCGCAGTCATCATACGAAAGAAAGATCCGGTGGGTATTCTCAAATTTCGATGCCTCGCTGGCATACTGATCCGCCGTTTTATTATCATCATATACGGCCCCGCCGTACACATACTGGTACTGCTTGATATTGTCCACATCCAGATTTTCCGTGATGGTATATGTGACATCCCGCTGTTCTTCGCCAAAGAGAAGCGGCACGTCGGTACGGTATCCCGTAAAGAGATAGCGTCCGGCATAATCGCTGTTGGCATCCTGCTCATAAATATAATAAGAATACTGCTTCAGGTTCGCAACAATATCCGCCCGGTCATCTGAATTCACAGTGCCGGTAGCCGCCTGAGTGAAATAGTCAACCATATTCCTCAGCACACTGTCCACATCATTCAGCACAGTCTCTGTAGCATCCATCCAGGAGGTGGCATCGTCAATATTCTTCAGATACTGATCGATCTCCACCAGAGTGGTGCGGTATTTCAGAGCCTTTGCCGCAATAATCGGATCGTCGGAAGGACGCTGGATCTTCTTCTGGGTATTATACTGCATCAGATATTTATTGTAGGCAACCTTGTTCTTCTGCATGTTCAGCATAGAATTGTTGCGCATCATTGAATTGGTCACTCGCATTCCAAATTCCTCCTTGCTCTACTAACTGTTATCAGACTGCCGTTCCATTTATCAATTTATCCAGTACTTCATTTAATACAGATAATACCTTGTACTGGCAGGTCAGCATATGATTAAATATAATCATATTGGCACCCTCTTCGTCCTCATCCACGCCAGATATGGACTGCCGGTTTGTATCAATGGCATAGAGCAGATTGCCCTGGCTCTCTGCCAGACTGATGGCCTTTCTGCCGTTGACGCCAAGAGAGGCTGTCAGGGAACGGATAAAATCATCCGGAGCGCCGTGAACGAACATATCTGACTTATCCTTCAGCTTGGTAAGGCGCTCAATATTTTCACCCCGGTCATTTCCCGTCTCGCTCCCGTCATCATAGGGAAGCTTGCCTGCTA
>Ga0224746_10074_pt1 | contig 16220 bp, 20 predicted proteins | sample LIM_F_Water_Bulk_FD_183000 | JGI IMG/M metagenome (GOLD analysis project Ga0224746, IMG submission 183000) | Enriched cells from gastrointestinal tract of the lab mouse from Pacific Northwest National Laboratory (PNNL), Richland, Washington... | ecosystem: Host-associated > Mammals > Digestive... | reverse complement strand
CCCGCTCCCCCTTGGTCTTGCGGTAGGCGTAGGTCATCTCCGCCGCGGCCGCCTCCACCCGTTCCCGGGGGAAGTCATAGGCCAGCCAGCGGGTCCACAGCTCCTTGACCGGCGCCTCGCAGTAGAAGGTCAGCGCCCACTCCCGGTACTTGTCGTACCGTGGCTCGATGACGTTTTTATAGAACTCCACAGGATCCCCGTCCACGCCCAGCAGGCGGGTGATGGTCTCCTTGGCCGCTCGCTGATAGGCCTCGTCCTTGCGGATGACCCGGAAGGTGTCCCCCAGGTCCACAAAAATGGTATCAATCTGCTTTTCCATATGTACCCAACCCCTTTCCTGTCACTGCAAAATGGGAAGGTCCAGAATATCCTTGAACTGATGCACGATAAAATCGGGCCGGTTCTCATCGGTGATGGTTTTTTTCGCCAGCTTCTCAGGGCTGATGAACAGAACGTTGGCCCCGATGCCCACCGCCTTGGCTCCGGTGATGTCCCGGCCCAGGTTGTCGGCCACGCTGACGCACTCCTCCGGTTCCAGTCCCAGCTCCTCACAGCCCAGACGGTAGATCTCCGGGTCCGGCTTGCGGATGTGGCACACGGAGGAGAGGACCACGGAGCCGAAATACTGGATCAGTCCGTCCTCCCGGAGCCAGTCGGGGATCTCGTACTCTCCGATGAGGTTGGAGATGATCCCCAGCCGGTAGCCCCGCTCATAGAGACCCCGGATCACCTGGAGTCCGTCGTCCACCACGCGCCGCTTTCCCTTGGCCTGCCGGTATTGGAAAGTCAGCTCATGACAGACCTTTTCCAGCGCGCCGGCGTCCATCTCCGGCAGCAGCCACTTGTGCCACAGCTCGAAGTCCCCGGCCTCCCGGTTCTCCGTCAGCGCCCAGTCCCGGTAGGGCGCGTAGCGCGCCTCCACCATGTCGATGAAATCCTTCACGTCCGTGCGGCCCGCCAGCTCCGCCATGCGGGCCTTGGCCTTTTCCTGATGTGCGGGGTTCTCCTCGCAGATGCGCAGCGTCCCCCCCAGGTCAAAAAACACGCCTTTGATCTTCTTCATATCTCTTCTCCCCAGTCAGAAGTCGGAATATGTATCCCTCAGGCCCTGGGCGGGAACAGGTCCAGCAGCTCCGGAATAGCCTTGATCCGGTAGTCCGGCATCACGGTGGGAGCCTTGCCCTCCCGGTCGGCGGTGCCCGCGTCCTCGAAGAGGATCATGCTGCCATAACCGGCGTCTACCGCGCCCTCCACGTCCCGGACCGGGTTATCGCCCACATAGGCGCAGTTCTCCGGCGCGGAGCCGATGCAGCGGGAGGCCAGCAGATAGATGGCGGGGTCCGGCTTTCTCAGCCGCACCTTGGAGGACAGGATCACCGTTCTGAAGCAGTCCGCCACATTGTCGTGGCACATCCAGTCGGGGATCTCCGTCTCGGTGATGGTGTTGGCGATGATGCCCAGCTTGTATCCCCGGTTGGTCAGCTCCCGGAGGGTCTCCTTCACGCCGTTGTGGGGCACCCGGCGGCCGTCGTGGTCCCGCCACAGACGGGTCAGGCGGGCCGCGTTGGGGGCGATGCGCTCCGCCGGGCAGTCTGGCAGCAGATATTGCAGCCACAGCTCCATCTCGGACACATCCAGGAGGGTGTCCTTGGCCCACTTCCGGTAGGCCTTCCAGTTCTTGGTCAGATTTTCAAAGAACACGTCGTGAGGCTCCTGGGCGCCCACCAGCTCCATCAGCGCCTTGTCCGCCGCCGCGGCAAATTCCTCATCCTCCACTACATAGCGCAGCGTGGCGCCCACATCAAAGAAAATGGTGTCAATGTTGCGGTTCATCATCGTTATTCCTCCTATGCGTCCCCGTTCTATAGTTTCTCGTTCACTTTGCGGATGATCTCCGGAATCTCCTCCAGCCCCTCAACGAGGTAATCCGGCTTCAGCCCGGAATGCTCCAGTCCCTTGTCCCGGTGGGCCGCTCCGGGGTTTTTGATCTGGATCATCAGCCGCCATCCGGCGTTCCGGGTCCCCATCACGTCCCGGGAGAGGGTGTCGCCCACATAGGCCAGCTCCTCCGGTCCCAGGCCCAGCTCCCGTTCCGCCGCCCGGAAGATGTCCGCCGACGGCTTCCGGATGCCCGTGGCGCTGGAGAGTACGATGCAGTCCATATAGTTCCGCACCCCATACTCCTCCAAAAAGTGAGGGGCCACCGAGAGGGAGATGATATTGCTGATGAGCCCCAGCCTCATCCCCTGGGCTCGCAGCGCGTCCAGCGTCTCCTTTATATAAGGCCGCCGGATCACGCGCACCCGCTCGTAATCATAGAGGAAGCTCAGCTCCTCCGCGATGGGGCCCAGCCGCTCCCGGCCAATATCCCAGTCCCGCAGATACCAGTCGTTCCAGATTTCTGCCGGCGGCAGCTCCCGCAGGTCCTTCTCGGAGTGGCGCTTGTAGGCCTCTCCGTTTTCATGGAGCTTCCGTGCCAATTCCTCCGGCGCAGCATCCAGCGGGATACCGTAGTCCGCCAGCCGGTCCAGCAGCCGCCGGGCAAACCACACGTCTCGTCCCTCCGGTGAGTCCGACACGTGCAGCGTGCCGCCCAGGTCAAATAGTACGCCTCGGATCATGTCATCGTCCTCTCCTTTCGCCGCCGAGCCAAGAGGTTCAAACGTTTCCGTTTCTTGTGTTGTTTAGATTCTACCGCATTTCCGGAGATTTGTCAACAGCATCACAACTCCACCCTGCCAAAAAACCGCTTCTTTCCTCTGGAATGGCAGCTGTTTGCCATCTTCCCGGCAACTTGTCCGGTTGTTTTTGTGATTTTTCCGGAAAATTTCCGGTTCTAAGTCTAACCTCTTCCGGATATCCGGTGTTTTCCGTCTTTTTGACGAATTCTTGTCAAATAATATGTGCATAACTACAGAAAATGATAAGAAACCTCCAAATTGTTCTTGCAATTCTGTGCGTCAGGCTTTACAATAAAATTACGAAAAAATGTTCGGAATATTTTCGCGAGGGAGGCTAGCTTATGAAGAATGTTACCATCAAAGACGTTGCAAAAGCAGCCGGCGTTTCCTACTCCACCGTTTCCCGGGCCCTGTCCGGCAGCCCGGAGATCAGCGTAGATACCCGGGAGCGGATCCTCCAGGTCTGCAAGGAGATGAATTATACGGCCAACACGGTGGCCCGGGCCATGGTAATGAAAAGCACCAAACTGCTGGGCCTGATTCTTACGGGGGTAAACAACCCCTTCATGTCGGATCTGGCCTACCACATCGACCGTCAGGCCCGGGCCAGGGGCTACAATATCATTTTGTGCAACTCCTCCCGTGACCTGGAGCAGGAAAAGGAGCTGTTCGAGCTGATGATCGGGCGGCAGGTGGACGGCATCATCCTGGTTCCCTCCGGCCCCGAGAGCTATGAGAAGCTGCGCCCCTACCTGTCCCGCCTGCCCACGGTGTTTGTCGGCGAGAACCTGCGGGAGGTGCCGGAGAGCTACGTCTCGGTAGACAACTACCGGGGGGCGTACATGGGCGTGGAGTACCTCCACGGCCTTGGCCACAGAGATATTCTGTATTTTGGACGCCGCCGGGGCAGCACCACCCACCAGCTCCGATCCGAGGGCTACGCCGCCGCCTGTCAGGATCTCGGGCTGACGCCCCAATACTGCAACAACACCTTTCCTTTGACCTCTATCAAGTATGGCTACCAGCTGGCCAAGCAGCTCTTCGCCCAGGAGAGGAATTTTTCCGCCATTTTTGCCGCAACGGATACCAATGCTCTCGGCGTCATCCAGGCGGCGGAGGAGAGCGGCGTCCGCATTCCGGAGGATATTTCCCTTTTTGGGGTTTGACAATATCCGCTACAGCAGTCTGCCCCGGATTCATCTGACCACCATTGAGCAGCCCATGAAGATGCTGGCTTCCGTGGCGGTGGACAGTCTTCTGGATAAAATCCAGAGCGAGCTGGCAGGGTACACCCATCGGATACTTACGCCGACGCTGATCGAAAGATCTACCTGCCGGGCGATTGAGTAAGAAGCTGTTCCCGCCTCTGTCCGGAGAGTGCGAAGCAACCCTCAAAATTGATGGAATGGGCAGCTATCCGTTATGGATAGCTGCCCATTCCATCATGCTGACAAAGAATTTGGAGCATGGAGCATCAGGGACCCAAGTCTGAAAAGGACGCTGCCGCCCTCCTGTTCCTACGGCGCTTCCTCCTCCCAGGACAGCAGGAAGAACGCGGCAGCCAGCAGGTCGGCGCAGCCACCGGGCGAGAGGTCCCCCCGAATAAACTCCCGGTCCAGAGCGGCAATGTCCTCCGGACCCGGCAGGGGATTGTTCTCCAGCAGAGCGGCACAGGCAGCTTGTGCCGCCCGCGCCGCCCTGCTGCCGCCCCGTGCAATCATATTGGTGTCCTCCACCCGGGCCAGCAGGTGTATCAGGGCTGCGGCCCCGGCGTCATTCCGGTTCCTGCCGGAGGCAAGCGCCAGCCGCAGGGCGGGCAGGGCGGCATCCCGCACCCCGGGCAATCCCCTGGCCGCCTCTCCCCGAACACCGGTGATCCCCAGCTCCCGATAGAGCCGCTCTCCCGCGGTAGCCGTCTCCTCTCCGGCGGGCAGCACGGCAAGATCCTCCTCCAGGGAAACGGATGCCAGAGCGGCGCATTCCGCCAGCAGGGCCTCCGGCTCCCGGCAGGGAGCCTCGGGACGCCACAGCCGGCCCACCGCGCCGCAGAGAAGTCCCAGCGTGAAAATTGCTCCCTTGTGGGTGTTGACTCCCGCCGTGGCGGACAGCATGGTCCTCTCCGCCGCCTGTCCTGCCCTCCGGAGAGCCAGGAAAGCAGCCCGGGGCGGCTGGCCGGCGGTGTCCCGGCCTATGGCCGCGCACCGCGCCCAGTAGGGAGCCAGCGCCGCGGCCGAGGCGGTGAAGGTGAAAATGTCCATATCCCGGTGGCTGCCGCTGTTGGCCCGGTCCACCAGGCCGGGCTTGGGGGTGACGCATACCTCGTCCAGCAGGGCCCGGGTGGCCAGGGCGGCCGCTCTCTCCCCATCGGCGGCGGCAAAGTGGGAGACAATGATCCTGCGGGCGGCCTCCTGCAGCTCCGGGACGCTGTGGACCCGCCGGGAGGCGCATCCCCGGCCCGGCGCGCCGCAGACGATGCACCCCCGTTCGCCGCCTCCGGCGGACACCCGGTCCGGTCTTCCCCCATCCGGGGTCAGCACATCCAGATCGAAGAGACGGCCCAAAGGAGAACCCTCCTCAATGGACACGCACAGCCGTTTTATTTTCTCTCCGGAGCCGGATACCGCGTACAGCGCCTCGCAGCCGGTGACCTGGAGGCGCTCCTCCCGGTCCAGAACCGGCAGATTCCATGCCGCCAGTCCCCGCTCCAGCGCCTCGATCCCCGCACGGAAGGTCCGGCGCAGCAGGGGCGAGTCCTTAACGGGTCCGGCAATATTCAAGGTGAAGGAAACCACGGGCACGGCGTGCCGGACCAGCAGCGCCGACTGCCGGAGGGACCGGGCCTCCCGTGCGTCCAGAATTTCCGTCAGGGTAACTTCCCTTGCCATGGCCGCGCCTCCTTCTGTCAGTGATGGATCACGTTTTGCTGTGCCTGTATGGCGGCAATGACCGGCGCGGCCTCCGGGGAGGCAAAGAACCGCTGCCCGGAGGGGGGCAGCAGCGCCATCGCCCGGTTCAGCTCTCCGTCGTGGATGGCCTGCCGGACTGTGCTGGCGCTGACGGGACGGCCGTCCCGCTCCATCCGGGGGATGATCCGGCACCGGATGCCCAGCTCCGGCAGGCGGCGGGCCATAATCTCATTGTAGATTCCCGTGACCCGGCTGGTGGGCTCCTCCCCCGCATAGCGGGCGCGAATATCCAGACAGGCGGCAACGGAGCGGAAGATCTCCACATCCAGAGCGCCGTGGGCATAGGCCGCCGCGTCCCCGTCCGGCAGAAAATAGCTGGGGAAGGTGGCGGCGCTGATAAGGTAGGGGCCTGAGCTGCGGCAGATTACCTGGGGCAGATGGGCGGTTCCCTCCCGCACCAGCCGCTGCCGGACGGCATAGGGAATGGGTCCCGCCTCCTCGCTGAGGACGAAAAGATAGACGGTCTCGTAATCCGCCGCGGCCCGCTCCACCAGATGCAGGTGCCCCAGCGTGAAGGGATTGGCGTGCATGACGGCAGCCGCCGCCGGGCCGGGCCGCCGGGCCGCCGCCAGGGCGGCGCGGTAGCCGGAAAAGCCGTCCCGGCGGTTTTCCATGAACACCAGCGCGTCCTCCACCCGGGCAATCTCCCAGAAGCCCAGATCGCCGAAGAAGCGGGCGGCCTGGGGCTTGGTGCAGAGGAACACATGGGCGTTCCCCCGCTGGGCCTGCACCTCCAGCAGGTGACCCGTGACCTGATTGAGCAGTCCCTCCCCCCGGTGCGCACTGTCCACCGCCAGGCAGCGGATGGTGTTGGCAAAGCAGCTGCCGGTGGCAATCAGCCGCAGCCCGCTGTCAAAGATGCCGCAGGTATAGTCCAGATTTCCGTCCCTCCGGACACCCTCCTGCTCCAGAAGGGCGTCCACCTGGGCCTGCCGGCGTTTGTCCAGAGGGGATATGGCGGTCAGCGTTTCACACATGGGATCATCTTTCCTTTCATTGGTTGGGGCAGCAGGACACAGCTCAGAGCGGCATGATGCCCATCAGGATGGCGGCGGTCACGCTGAAGAGGGTCGCCGCGATGGCAAAAATGCAGAGAAAATTTCCGTATCAGGGAGCGCCGCTATGCCTCAGGGGAATAGGGCCTGATCTTCCGCACCACATCCAGGATGGTGCCGTCCCGGGCCTCCAGCACGGCAACCACCTGGTCCTCCCACTCCAGCTCGTCGGGGCGTCCCACCAGGGAGTAGGCTTTCTCCTTCAGCGCCTCGACGGACACATGAGGGATGCCCGCCCGGTCCAGGCACTCAATCAAATCGGGCCGCAGGGGGTTGACGGCGATGCCGTAGTCGGTCACCAGCACGTCCACGCAGTCTCCGGGGGTGGTCACCGTCACCACATGCTCGCACACCGTGGCCATCCGGCCCCGGATGAGAGGGGTGACGATGATGCAGCACTTGCTGCCCGCCGCCGTATCCGGGTGTCCACCGGGAGCCCCCCGGAGGACGCCATCGGAGCCGGTGAGGACGTTGACATTGAATCCGGTGTCGATCTCCAGGGCCGCCAGGACCACAAAGTCCAGCTTGTTCACGAAAGCCCCCTTGTTGGCCGGGTTGGCGTACTGGCTGGCGCTCATCTCATAGTGGCCGGGCGTGCGGTGGATGGAGTTCACCGCGTCCAGATCAAAATCCTGAACGTCGATAACCTTACCCACCTTTCCCTTTTTCAGCAGCTCCACCATGGGGCCGCAGATGCCGCCGATGGCCCAGCCCATCCGGATGCCCTGCCGGTCCATATACTCCTCCAGAAACAGGTTGGCCGCCAGAGAGGGCCCGCCCACGCCGGTCTGGAAGGAGAAGCCGTCCTTGAAATAGGGTGTGGAGGCAATGATCTTCGCCACGTTTTCCGCCATCATCAGGTCCCGGGGATTCTGGGAGATCCGGGCGGCGGCGGAGGCAATCTTCTGCGGGTTGCCGATGGAATCCACCACAACCACCGCGTCCACGTCAATGGCCTCCACGCTGGCGGGCATATTGGGGAAGTCCACCAGGCAGTCGGTGACCACGACCACGTGACCGGCATACCGGGCGTCTGTCATGGCGTAGCCCATGCTGCCGCAGTCGCTTTTGCCCCCTACGCCCCGGCAGTTGCCCATGCAGTCGCTGGTGGGGGCGGCAAGAAAGGCGATATCAATATGGACCTCTCCGGCCTCGATGGCCCGGGGACGGCCCCCGTGGCTGCGGATGACGGCGGGTGTTCTCAGCTTCCCGGCGGAGACCACCTCGCCTACCCGGCCGCGGATGCCGCTGGTCTGAATGCCCGTCACCTTGCCCTGCTCGATGTAGGCGGCAATGGGGTCGTGGGCGCCGCCCAGGCTGGTGGCGGCAATGGTAATATCCGTGAGCCCCAGCTCCTCGACGGCGGCCCGCATAACCATATTTACCACATAATCCCCATCCCGGAGATGGTGGTGGAAGGAGAAGGTCATGCCGCTCTCCGCCCCGCAGTCCCGGAGGGCCTGCGCCAGGGAGTCCACGACCTTGCTCTCCTGGGGCCTCTCATACCGGCGGGTCCGGGGCGATGCCTTCCGGATATACTTGCCGTCCATGTAGTTCCTGCCCTGATAGACCTCCCTGCCGTCTGCCAGCAGAGCGTCGGGAATTTCCCGTCCCACTGCGTTTTTCATACCAGCTCCCCCTCATACATGCCGCAGGCCTTCGCCAGCCGGAGCGTCCGTTCCGCGCCGGGGATGAAAGCGATGTCGATCATTTTTCCGTCCACTGTGAACACGCCCACGCCGGCCTCCGACTGCTCCCTGTAGGCCTGCACGATCCGCTCGGCCTGGAGAACCTCCTTCTCCCCGGGGGCGAAGATCTGATGGACCAGACGGATCTGCTTGGGATTGATGAGACTCTTCCCGTCAAAGCCCATGGCCTTGTTCTGCCGGACCTCGGCGGCAAAGCCCTCCTCATCCTCCAGGTTGGTGAACACCGTGTCAAAGCACTGGACCCCGGCGGCCCGGGCCGCCAGCAGCATCTGCCCCCGGGCCGCCAGCATATCCACGCCGTCGGGCTGAAATTGGGTCTGCATGCACTTGCGGAAATCGCCCCCGGAGATCGCCACGCCGAAAAGCCGGTCCGACGCACAGCAGATCTCGTAGGCGTTGAGAATTCCCCGGGGACTCTCCAGAGCCGCCATGAGCAGGGTGCGGCCCTTCTCCGCGCCGAACTCCTCCTCGGCCTCCTCCACCGCCTGCTCCACGGTCTTCACGTCCCGGGCGCACTCGCACTTGGCGATGCGGATACCGTCGGCCCCGCCGGCCACGCACACCCGGATATCCTCCCGCCAATGGGGGGTGTCCAGGCCGTTGATACGGACGATGACCTCCGTATCGCCGTAGTCGATGGACTTCAGCGCGTGGTACAGGGAAAACCGGGCGGCATCCTTCTGACTCTCTGCCACCGCGTCCTCCAGGTCCAGCATAATGCTGTCGCAGCCGTAGATATAGGCGTCCCGGATCAGACCGGGCTTCTGGGCGTTCATGAACATCATGGTCCGGCGCAGCCGGAACCGTTCCGGTTTTGGACGGGGAATCATCGTACCGCACCTCCCCACGGAATCTGTTCTGCGGACCTTCCGCAGCTGCGCAGCACGGCGCACTCCACACGGGCCTTGATGGTGCAGTCCAGCGCGCCCTTGTCCACCACGGTGACCCGGGCGTCAGTGACCTCCAGCCGCTCCAGGGTTTCCAGGACCGTGGCCCTGATCTGCCGGCCGTACTGGTTCATGACAGAGCTGGTCAGATGCAGCTCCACACTGCCGCCGCCGGGCTCCACAGTCACCTGCGCGTCACTGGACTCCAGCGTGCCTGCCGCCGCAGGCTTCAGGATATCCATACCGTTTCCTCCTTTTCCACGGAACATCTTCTCCGTTTTCGAAAAGCTCCCATCGGGAGCCGCTGGACGAATCATATCACAGGCCGGCATATAGGACAAATAGTTATTTTCTGATTTACAAATAAGTATTTTCTGATATCAGGTCATATCTTCCATTTTCATAAGTTTTATGTTATGCTTATCAAAAGCAATCAGTGATGATATTTGTTATATCTGCCGCAAAACAGGAGGGAGAAATCTATGAATCTGAAACAGGCCCGCTGCATCCGCGCCATTGCCCGGGAGGGCGGGGTTACCGCCGCGGCCCGGAAGCTGTACGTCAGCCAGCCGGCTCTGAGCCAGATGCTCCGTCAGGTGGAGACGGAGCTGGGAATGCCCTTGTTTGACCGGAGCGTGTCACCTTTCCGGCTGACCTTCGCCGGAGAGAAATATCTGGAGGCCGCCGATATCATCCTGGCCGCCCACCGGCGGCTGGAAAATCAGCTCCAGGAGATCCGGGAGGAGAACAGCGGGCGGCTCCGCCTGGGGATCAGCGTCCAGCGGGCGGGGCAGGTGCTGCCTCTGGCTCTGCCCTGGTTCGCCATGCAGTATCCCCACGTGTCCCTGGAGCTTACCGAGAGGGGCAGCGCCCACCTGGAGGAGCTGGTGAGCCGCGGAGAGGTGGACCTGGCGCTGGCCGCCATCGACTCCACCAGCCCGCGTCTGTCCTACGAACTCATTGAGCGGGAGGTGACCGGCATTCTTGCCGGAGGGAGTTCCTCCCTTGCGGGCCGTTTCCCCCCCGGTACGGCGGTCAGCGTGGAGGATGCGGCGGAGGACACCTTCATCAGCCTCAAAGAGGGGCACAGCATCCGGGTGGTCCAGGACGCCCTGTTCCGCCGGTACGGCCTGCGTCCCCCCATTCTCCTGGAGACGGATTCCCTGGAGGTGGCCAAGCGCACCGCCCTGGGCACCGGAAGCTGTATGCTCTGCTCTGACATCTACGTGGACGGTATGGTCCGCCGCCGCGGCGCCTTTTACCCGCTGCGGGACTATGAGAACCACCGTCATTTCTATGCCTGCTATCCCAAGGGCGGCGCTCTGCCCCAGTATGCCGCCGGGTTCATCCGGATCGTGAAGCAGGTCCTGGAGCAGCGGGAGCGGTGAGACTGCCGGGAGGGGAAATGTCTCGAGGGAGTGTCCAAACTAAAGCTATTATGCTATAATAAGGAATATGAGAAAACAAACGATAGAGGCATGGAAGAAATGCCCGAAATGTGGAAAGATAGAAAACCAGGGTATGATGCGTTAGTTGCTCTCTCTCGTTATTTCGAGATTAGTGCCGGTCGACTTTTGGAGCTTCCGATTTCGAGCGGGGGGCTCACCTGTGACGATGTTCCATTAACCCAGATGGAGAGCGACGTGATTGCTATGCTTCGTCTGCTGAACCCCCACGATCGGAAAAATGCCGTCGATTTTATCACCATGCTCTACGAGCAGGCAACCGGGAAAAAAGGATCGATCTACTCGACGTATATCGAAGACGAGTACAGGCAGACAAGCGGGCCCGCCGAAGGCGGTAGCGAGAGCGTGATTGCCTAAATTTTTTTGGTCTGTTTTGGTTAAATAATTATCCGTTTTTGTGTCATATTGAAAAACGGGGCCCCGCTCGGTTGCGAAGCCCCTAAAACGCCTGAAATTCAACAATGTGACATGGTGACCGGGTTTTGAGCGATTTGTCATTTTACTCTCCCCATAATTCGCGGCACATGGGAAAGACCCCCTCCCCGTGGAGTAACGGTCAAGTAACGCCGTCAGCGGCCCGATCTGCGCCGGTTCGCCCGGTTTGGGCCTAAATTCTAACGCTCTAACGGTGCGTTATTACGCTGGCCCCTCTTGCATTTCCCCCGCCGCCCTGCTATACTATCCTCAAGGGCCGCAAAGCCCCGCCTTCTTGGTCTGCTGCTGTGACTTCCGGGGCGTGGCCGAGCGGCCCGCTTCAATTCCTGCCCGTCCCTGCCATCGAGAAAAGCCCCCGGATTGCCGTTTTTAAGCGGTTTTCCGGGGGTTTTCCTGTTCAGCCGGGTCGATGCCCGCCGCGCCGCGCCGCCGCCGACGTGCGGCCTCCAGCGGCCCCTTGGCATAAAAAAAGACGCCGACCGCCGTCGACGCCTTCGCGCTCAATGAAAATGAGAACGTCCGGGCCTTTCCCGCCCTGATTATGCCCATTCCCGTTGATATTCGGGGGTTTTCCAGCACTTCCCCCGCCTCTCCCGGTTTATCCCGGTTTCTCAATTATCCTGTCCCCTTACACACACCCCGGCCACTGACTCCCCCGTAGTACATTTTGATTGCCAGTTCTTTGGTTTCTTCAGGATACTCATGGCGTTTTGGCTCAATGGTGTAATATATGCCGCACTCCTTACACTTGCAGCGTTGGCTCCCCGAGCTGTTGCGCCCTGCTTTCACCTGGTTTTCTATCTTTCCACATTTCGGGCATTTCTTCCATGCCTCTATCGTTTGTTTTCTCATATTCCTTATTATAGCATAATAGCTTTAGTTTGGACACTCCCCAATTTAGGCCACATAGCTGGGTGCAGAGGTTATTGGTACCGTTTCTAACTTTTTTGGAGGTAATCAGTATGAGAAAGTGTATGCAGGTGGCAAATTTTTTTCTCGCAATTGTATGCTCGTTTGCGTTGGTTTCATGTTGCCGAAAGACGCTTCCTGTCAGTGATTTGTTGGAACCCCCCGGTCTTCACTGGAATGCATCTGTTGAGGACACTTTGGATGTACTTGGAATTTCTGAAGTCACATCAGACGAAGAAGTTGCTTATGACTACGGTGGACATGACAGAAGAATTTATGCAAAGGATGTTTCGCTTTTTGGAGAAAAAGCAGATGTACAGTTGCTATTCACTCAAAGCAACCCTGCTAACGATGCGTCAGTAGGCCTTTGCGAGGTGACATATTTCTTCTCCAATGATGCGGACATGCATTCAATCCAAAATCAGATAAGCCGTATGTATGGGGAGGGATGAGAAAGTGAGAAGCAATTTGTATAGAATATGGCTTAAGCATTGTGCAAGTTGCATTTACTTTTGCGACTACAGTGCCTTGCCGAATTCATTTGATGGGGAGGTTTTGCTTGATATTGATGTGGACTACTTTATTTATAGTTGCACTGGTTGCTTGATAAAGGGTAGCAGCTACTGTATAAACATGGAAGTACTCGAACAACTGCCACAGATAAAGTTTTTATCACATCAGGCTCATATTACTACTATTTCGTTATCTGTCTTTGGTGGTTATGTTCCAATTGAATTTCAATTTCTCGGGTCGTGGCTAGAGGAGTACTTCTTCACTACAAGTGGTGAGGAAGCATTGAAAGAATTAGAGATTGTTGCTGAGTTATATAACAGAAATAAATGCATTTCATATAAGTTGCATTATATCCCAGGACCAGCTGTTTCCCTACTAAATGCTTGTTCGAGTTATAAAATTGGATGTTACAGGAGGTCAGCAAATTTCTTTTCCGGAGTATCGCAAGGTTTTATATCGAAATATAGAAATTTTCTTACAAACTGGGAATACTTCTTTTTTTTGCGTGGGGATGAGTGTCTGAGGTGTTCTATGGAGGAAATAAATAAGTACCTCATATGGTTAAATGATTCTGAACTCTACAATCAAAAAAGGGCATGGTTATACTATAGGTTAGAGAGGTACCAAGAGATGTGTGATATCGTAGAGACGCTTCAACAAGAAAATATACATACCACGTTCCTCAGAGCTGTTCTCGCTTATCACTTGCATAATTGGGATTCGTTCTATAAATATAGAAATCAGCTTTTTGCGTGTTGCAAAGATGTTCTAGGGGTCAAAGAAATTACTGCATACTCAGATTATGAAAAATTGAGATTATTTTCGGAGGCTATGCATTTAGCGTGAAATAGATATGGATTATGGATAGAAAATTTATTTACTGTGGAGGTATAAATATGTGGAAGTCCCCTGTTATTAAGATTATCCTGTTCCGAGTGGATGTCCCCAGCAATTCCGTAGCATGTGATAGAATTGCATGCTGCTAATCCTTGATTTAACCCAAAGTATTGACCATTAAAACCTAGTAAAGTCCATAATCCATATTTATTAATATTGTCTCCCCAATATCCACTTCCAATTTGGTGTTTTGCCTGCTTTCCTGGGAGGAATACCTTATTGGGAGTGGTGTTGGGGAGGTGACAGGGAAATTTATTTGTTTGAGGAGATGAATACGTGCGAGACTTTGACGAATTGAAAACAAAGGCGTGGGCGCAAGGACGCCTGTTTCAAGTGGAAATGGACCTAACGCATTTATGCAATGCAAAATGTTTTTTTGCTTTCAAGGGAACAACCATATAGAAAAAAGAAAAGAATTGACCTGTGAGGAAATTTTCAAAGTATTAGCCACTTTGAAACAAATGGGATGCTATCATATAGGCTTTTCTGGAGGAGAGCCTTTTTTTAGAAAAGATTTTCTTGGAATTCTTGCAGAAGCGAAGCGCCTTGGGTTCGTGGTAACCTTTGTGTCTAACATGCAGTTACCAAGTGATAGCCAAATTGACCTCTTAGCGGACATAGGAGTGGATTTGATTACTGTAAGTTTTCACTCTATTGAACCCACCAAATATGCAAAAATATTTGGAGTTTCAACAGATTTGTATCATAGGGCACTGCGAAATATCAGACACTTAATTGCAGAATCTTGCCATGTAGGTGTTGTTGCAACTATTTCCACAGAAAATTATTCCGAAATGCCAGAGTATATTGAGTTTTTCCGAGCAGAAGGCATTAAATCGGAGCGGATTAATTTTAACCTGCTTATTCAAGGTGAAAATCCAATTTCAGGGTTCAGAATGAGTGAGGAGTTACTAAACATTCTTCAGAGTAACCCGGATATTGCTGCCCGGATGATTAAAAAAAGGAGGCATCATATTTGTGCAGTGCTGCACGCATTTCTTGTACCATTACTCCGTATGGAGATGTAGTGCCCTGCACTTTCTTTAATTCAGCAGGCGGAAATATTCATGACGATTCGCTAGATAGTGTCTACACAAATTAAGCGCGGATAGCAGCCCAAATAGCGATACAACGGACGTGTACCGCAGCGATAAAAGCATCTGAGGTCTTGGCATAACGAGTAGCAATGCCTCTCCAGCGTTTCAGTGTCAGGAAGCAGTTTTCTACCAAATGACGCAGTTTATAGAGATATTTATCATAGTCACGCTGTTCTTTACGGTTCTTCTTCGGCGGGATCACAGGTTCCATCCCCGCCGAAACCGCATAGGCCAGGATATCATTTGTGTCATAGCCCCGGTCTGCCAGCAGAATCTCCGCAGAAATACCCTCTATCAGGTGGACAGCTTCTTTACAATCCGCTCGGGTACCTTCTGTAACAAGGACTCGGACTGGCATACCATTCGCATCCACGGCCAGATGTATTTTTGTGTTGAGCCCCCTTTTGTCCTGGACATATCCTGATTGCCACCCTTCGCTCCCGCCGCCTGGGGATGCACTTTGATATGGCTGGCGTCGATCATCAGCCATTCATAATCCGGTTCGTCAATCAGAATTTCCAGAAGTTTTTCCCAAACACCTTTTCTGCGCCAACGGATGAACCGCTGATGAACACTGCCCCATTTCCCGTAATCAGGGGGCAAATCTCGCCAGGGTGCCCCGGTTCGCAATACCCAAAACACCGCATTGATAAAACGGCGGTTATCCTGGGCGATTCCTCCCCACTGGCCGCGCTGTCCCGGCAGATGGGGTTCCAGCAATGTCCACACTTCATCGCTTATGTCATGTCTGTGATAGGACGCCTCCATTTTTTGCTCTCCCGTCTTTTATGATAGTTCCATTCTACCACAATTTCTTTGCCTTGTGTAGACGCTATCTAGAAAATATTTGGAATACGTTACATCTATTTAAGATGATAAGGGCTATTCAGGCTTGTGATTTCGAACAATGTCAACATTGCGATAATGCGAGTTATTGCCAAATTTGCATGGTCAACAATATCAATGAAAGTGGTATGCATAACGTCCCTTCTGACGAGTACTGTGACTTTCGCAAAGCCATTGCGCATTGTGGACAATGTTTAATCTGAACCACCTTTTTTCGGCGAGATTAGCTGCTATGAATTAGGTTGATATGCGTCCCGTGCCCGAAACGAGTCTTAAAAAGTATACCTAAGCATATAATAAAGAAAATAGGAGAAAAAGCAATGAGAGCAAATAAATATGTGTCCTGGACGCAGGATGGTGATAATACAATTGTTGTAAATTCGGAGACACAAAAAGGTCTTTCCCTAGATGCGACTGGGACACTCATCTGGAATGAGATTGTGGGGGGGGGGTATTCCCTAGAGCAGATTATCAGGCGCATTGCTGTTCATTATCCTGCAGAACAGAGTAAACAGATAGAATCGGATATCCGGGCAACGGTAGCCGTCTTGCATGACAATTCCATGATTACATGAGTTGGAGAGTTGTGATTGCATCATAGGTATCTGTTTTCGGATGAGAGCGGCGTGTTGATGACTTTTGTGGTTCTTTGCAGAATTCATAGCAGAAGGGAATAAAACGATGAAAAACGAGAAGAAAGTAAGGCAGATTGTCATTCGAGGGATGCCCCATTTTGGGTTATATGCAAATGCCTTTTTC
>Ga0224746_10073_pt1 | contig 16278 bp, 18 predicted proteins | sample LIM_F_Water_Bulk_FD_183000 | JGI IMG/M metagenome (GOLD analysis project Ga0224746, IMG submission 183000) | Enriched cells from gastrointestinal tract of the lab mouse from Pacific Northwest National Laboratory (PNNL), Richland, Washington... | ecosystem: Host-associated > Mammals > Digestive... | reverse complement strand
CCCCTGAGCGTGTATTTCAAGAACGCCAGGGTGAAGGTGGAGGTTGGCCTGTGCAAGGGCAAAAAGAACTACGATAAGCGGGACGCCATGGCCCGGCGGGACGCCAAGCGGGACATGGACCGGGCTGTAAAATCCTACAACCGCTAGGATACAGAGAGGGAGAGAGACTATGAGCCATCCAATTGTTACCATTGAACTGGAGAACGGGCAGGTCATGACCGGGGAGCTGTACCCGGAGAAGGCCCCCAACACGGTGAACAACTTCATCGCCCTGGCCAACAGCGGCTACTACGACGGATTGAGCTTCCACCGGGTGATCCCCGGCTTTATGATCCAGGGCGGCTGCCCCAGCGGCACGGGGACGGGCGGTCCCGGCTACCAGATCTGCGGGGAATTCTCCGGCAACGGCTTTGAGAAGAACGACATCAAGCACACCCTGGGGGTGCTGTCCATGGCCCGCTCCATGCACCCGGACAGCGCCGGAAGCCAGTTCTTTATTATGGTGGACACCGCGCCCCATCTGGACGGCCAGTATGCCGCCTTTGGCAAGATTACGGAGAACGCCGAGGCCGCCGTGGCCGTGTCCCGGGTGCCCCGGAGCATGATGGACGACAAGCCCAAGAAGCCCCAGATGATGAAGTCCGTCCGGGTGGACACCCAGGGCGAGACCTACCCGGAGCCTGAAAAGAAGTAACGGCGTAACAAAAAATTTACTTGTTTTCTCATGCGGGCTGTGGTATACTCAGCCCGCCTCTATGGGGGTGTACCGGTTTCGACGGGGATGAGGAAGCGGGATTAGCGGGCGGTGGCGCCTGGCCACCTAAAAACGGGCAACTTATAAATTAAAGAACAACAACAATACTGTTCTTGCTGCTGCCTGATTAGGCGCAGCCGTCCGACTTAAGAGGACCGCGGCTTAAGAAGGGCGTCGTTTAGCGGTGCACGTGCGCACGGAAAGAGTTGACCGTGCCATGCATGATGACTCTCACCTGACCGGCAGGCGTGACGGCTTGCCTGCCGGAAGGGGAACAGGGCGGATTTGCCGCCCGCAATAACCGTCTGCGCCCGGAGAAGGTTCCGTGAAATTGTTTTCGGACAGGGGTTCGACTCCCCTCACCTCCACCAGATGGACATTGGACGAACACCTATTATTTCAAAGGCGGCTTCGCCGTCATGGTGTGGCTCTGATGTCAAAACGAACAGCGGAGGTCAAGGTGTATAAGCCTTGGCCTCCGCTGTTTTATCGGTTTATTTCGTTTTGCCCTGGGCATCCTGCCATTCCGTAAACTCCCGTTGGCCTTGCTCACTGTCATAGTATTTCCGGGACGAGAAAACGGGCAAAGGTTTCTATGATAGCCTGTAGCAGTTCCATTTGGCAGGTTTTGGTTTTGATTTCAGATTGCTCTTTTGCCAGATAAGTCCTCCCCCCTTTTCTCCAAAACGCAGAGCAGGACCCGCAGGCGGGAGGGACAAGGAAACACGCAGTGTTCTGGTGGATGAAAAGGGACTCCCGCTGGCAATCGTTATTTCTGGAGCGAATACCCACGACGTCAAATTGTTGGAGGAAACACTGGACCATGTGGTAGTGCTGCGCCCAAAAACAGATGCGCAATCTCCTCAGAACTTGTGCTTGGACGCAGGCCATGCTGGTAGTGGAGACGCGGTGATACAGCGCGGTTATACTCCATATATCCGGCCCCGAGGTGAGGAGAAGAAGGTGTTGGAACGCAAGCCAAACTTCCGGGCACATCACTGGATCGTTGAGGTTACGCACTCTTTTTTCAATCGATTCCGCAAACTCCTGGTCCGCTATGAAAAGAAGGCTGCCAATTACATGGCCCTGCTTCAATTTGCCTGTTTAGTTTTTATACTGCTCCATATTGATTTTTGCAGATTCTAATCAAAACATCCTCTACATCTTTTCCAATATCACGTTTCGATAGATCAACCCATTGCCCGCAGTAGAGCCATAGATGCCCGCATAAAAAAGCAATTGCAGGGTATCCTCCGTTTTCGGCGTCCTGAATGTCCACTCATATCCATCCATTACCTGGTAATAGTTGAGATCAAACAATCGGTTGCTTGTTCTTTCTTCCTTCGTCCGATTATAAAGCGTCAGCGCCACACCATCCGGACTCCCTTCCACGACATCCACGCAGTCAAACGTTACCCTATACACAGAATCTGCTTCTAATGGAATCGTTGCATAGCGGTAATTGTTTGACGAATCAGACGCCAGCACAATGTCTCCCTGCTCACTGACTATGGGTGCCTCTTCCCGCGCATGATTTGCAATCGCCTGTTCTGTCCCCAATTTTTTATATTTATCCCCCCCTAAAGAACTTGGATTTATCATAAAGAGCACAATATCCGGCCTTGTCCACTCCGCATATTCCGCAATCGAGCATTCTGTGAAGTACCGGGGATCAATTACGTCTACCTCTTGAAAAACTGTAGAAAAATACGACTGCAATGGGAGGGTAAAAGAATCCTTCAGAATCAGCAGCCGCAGTTCAGAGGGAGCCTCTAAATTTCTGTGCTGCACCAGCGGATAATCTCCGCCAATATATACGCAGTAGGGATTGTATCCAAAAAGGTCCCTCTGCTCGATATACTGTGTGCGAATATTCGCCGCAGAAAAATCTCCGCAATGCAGCTCGCCGTGTTTGGGAATGCTGCATGACATGCTGGTTTCAAATTGCGGTGTATACCATATGAGGGGGTCTGTCCCGCCAAAAAACTGTCCCACCCGCTTCCCCCAGGATCCCAGGAACCAGTCCTCCTTCTCGTGCCTCTCCCACATCTCCCACTGGGCGTATTCCATATCGATATTGCCCTCCGGAAACTGTATCTGGAGTTCTGCCATAATCTCACGGAAGGCGACAAACGCCCCCTCCGGGTTCCAATGGTGGTCTGTTTTATAGAAATATTGCTGTATCATTTCCGACGTCTGGCTCAATTGCGGCCGCATATCCAAGGCATTTACACCGGCAGCATTCAGGCAGGACAGCAAATGATCCGTATTCTGATTTGCACAAGCCGTCACTCCTTCTGGATAGAAGTTCCCATCCAAATCACTTTTATACGGCAGCTGAACATAGAGAAACGGAATGTCCTCATACTCCTCCAGGTATTTTGCAAAGCCCTCAATACTTGCAGCTAACTCTGTCACATCAACATCGCTGACTATGCCGGTCAGCATCCCATTCGTACCCCGAACGACTTTGTTGAGTACCCGCCGGCCTGTCAATCTGGCAAACAGCCCGTTCACGTTTACAAAGCCACTCTTCCCTGCAAAGTTATCCGAGGAATATCTTGACTCAACCGTATCCACAAACTCCTCAAACGTAAGTTCATGCCGCGTCAGTGCTGTTAAAGGGTCCCCCACGATCTGGACATTTACAGCGGACAACACTATGAGCAGCGCCAGCGCTGTAATCAACGGCAGTTTTATCCGGCATCCCCTCTTTTGACTTGACATCTTCTGCGTCCTTCCTTTAAAAGTTAAAGTAAATAAACGGGTTGTGGGCATTCATCACCAGGCAGGAAACACCCACTAGAAACAAAAGCAGCTGGATCACCTCAGCACCCTGGTCCCACAGCGCCTCCGCTCTTTGGTGAGGGATTTTCTTTCTGCACCACTGCAGCAGGGATGTGGAACACAAAATTCCCGCCGCCAAAATCATCCCATACTCCCGTAAATAAAAGCGGAAGGTGGAATCCGTCAACAGGTTTCCTCCCAGCCCCAACATGGCTTTCACATATGTAACGCCAGTCAGAAATCCCTCCGCCCGGAAGAAGACCCAACCGAAAAGCACCACCAACAGGGTAAAAACCTGATACAATGCCGCTATTCCGTTTTTCTTCTGTAGCCGCTGCGGCAGAGAGAATAATTTCTCGATCACGATTACCGTCCCATGGAGCATTCCCCAGAAAATAAAGTTCCAGCTCGCCCCGTGCCATGCGCCTGTAGCCAGCCACACCACAGCCAAATTGAAGACCAATCTCCATTTCGACTTAACACGGGAACCGCCCAGAGGAAAATACAAGTAATCCCGGAACCAGCTTCCCAGCGAGATATGCCACCGTCTCCAGAAGTCCGTCATAGTTTTTGACATATAGGGGTGGTTAAAGTTTTCCAGGAAACGGAATCCAAACATGCGTCCCATGCCAATCGCCATCTCAGAATATCCGCTGAAGTCAAAATAAATTTGCAATGCGTAGCATACTGCTCCCAGCCACGCCATGGCTATGCTCAATTCTTCCATACGAAACGCCGCATCAGCCACTTCGGCAAGAATATTTGCCAAAAGGATTTTCTTGTTGAAGCCATAGAGAAAGCGAAGCATTCCCCCTGAAAATGTATCCCATGTGATCTCCCGACGCTCCATTTGATCCATGACGGTGGTATAGCGGACAATCGGCCCGGCAATCAGCTGAGGAAACAGGGAAATATACAGCCCCAAATACCCCAAATTCTTCTGCGCCGGTGTTCCGCGATACACATCAATCACGTAACTCATCGCCTGAAATGTGAAGAAGGAGATGCCGATAGGGAGCACAAAGCTGGTTTGAGGGATCGTATCCTGCACCACCGGGAATATCTCGCGCATATTTTTGGTTACAAAGTTCATATACTTAAACACGAACAGAATGCCCAGATTGATGAATACTGTCAGCGCCAGAAATCCTTTTTGCGCGGAACGCTTTGCGTACAGCTCTTCAATTCGGAGTGCGGCAAAGTAATTAAACACGATAGAGAACATCATCGCCAGAACAAAAGTCGGCTCACCCCACGCATAGAAAAACAGGCTCGCCAATAAAAGCCAATAGTTTCTGGCTCTGTGCGGCAGGAAAAAATATATGCCAAGGGTGACCGGGAAGAAAAACAATAAAAATTCCAGGCTGGTAAAAAGCATACGGATAGAACTCCTCTGAATTAATTCGACAACCCTCATTATTTTCTGATATATAACATATATCAGAAAATAGGGGGGTACCCCCCTATTTTCTCGTCATTCATTATTCACTTCTTAAGTCCAAAAAGCAGAAAAGCGCTTTCCAAAATAGTTTAAGACAGTGTAAAGACACATTCCCACCAGCATTGCCGCATTTTCCTGCCAAGCCTGCGTCTGCCCGCGCAGCAAAACGGCTATAGCAAACCATCTGCGATTACGTAACAGACCGTTGCATTCCACTATGACAATTTCAGAATCTCCTCATAGACGCGCTTACAATTATTTTGGTCCGAAAAAGGAAATGTCGCGTCAATTCTCTCCCTGTATACCTCCTTCAATTCGCACCCATTTTTCATGTATTCAATTATCCGATCCACAAGCGCCTCTACAGAGCACTCTATCTCGCCAAAGCCGTCTCTCTCATAATCATAGTATCCCTTTTCATAGGTATGCGCCCCAGAAAAGAACTCTTCTTTATCTGTCTGGTAATAGACGACAGGCTTTCGCAGATATGCAAAGTCAAATGCTACTGAGGAATAATCTGTAACCAGCAAATCGCTCTCAGCAAAAACCGTCCGATACGCTATGTTCTGTTCCAGCAGCTGCAATCTGTGGTCGCTGTTCATGCTGTCCTTTGCACAGATCATGTTGGGATGATGCATGAATGCAATCGTATATCCCAGCTCTTGCGCGCAATCAAATAGCCGCTGGCAATTCAGCAGCTCATGGTACATGGCAAAATAGCGGCTCTCGCAATATCCGGGCTTTAATTCTCTCTTTCCGGTTCCTGGATCTATTCCAGTCACTAAATACGCCCTCCACGTTGGCATAATGGCGATTTGCCTTTTTTCTTGACGGTATAGCCTGTCATAGCGGGGAAAACCCGTTAGTTTTACCACATCTGAACTGTAATCATATTTGCCCTTCAAAATGGACTCATACTCTGGAGCAGTTGTTGTGACAAATAGCTTTATATTTTTGCTAAACCGGTTAAGCCAACCAGACAGGTCGTCTTTCGTAACTCCATGCTGCAAGAACACAAATTTTTGTGATTGTGACAAATCACGATATGGACCTGAATATTGTTGAAATGGGCGAAAAATATGTTCATCTGCCTGCGAAGAAATAATGCAGTCAGCTAGCAAGTATAATATTTTATGCCTAATTCCTAGAAAAGGTATGACGGTTCCAATTTTTTTCAACCTTTTATAATCTGGACTTTTACTAGAAATCGTAAAATAGGCTTTCACATTCTTATGAGGAATCGATGAAACATACTGAAAAAACGCCTCACCATTATCATCTGCGTAATCAACTCGGTCAGAAATAATCCATATTCTTTTTTTGTTAAGCGGCTTCAAGGCAGCCGTTAGCATTCTTGCAAGAGCCGCTTTACGTTCCCCTATCTGCTTTTTTTTCAACAGTTCCTTTAAATATAAACGCTCCCTCTGCAACCTTCCCCTATGTCCACATTTTCTTATATACAATTTTGCTCCATGCACCGTAAGCATATAACCATTACAATAAAAATAGGCATTCTTATATCCAGCAGAAACAGGACAATACTTTCCAAAAGAAAGTCTGTTTCGTCTAATTTTGTGCCCACATATCTCACACAAAAACTCGACCACGTATTGATTAACCGTAGAATCGATAGGAATTTCACATTTGAACCCATGGCTAAAGAAAATGGGCTCATCTAATACTTTCTTCTCATTTTCTCTTGTCAAAGGGATACACGGAAAATCTTCACCGTTTACTTCCACAAAAACTTTTATATCCCCGTAATTCTCTGCAATAAGTACTGCGTAGCCTTCTACGCAAATATGCCCTGACTCTACTGAAATAAAATCTAAATGCGTCCTATTCCAGCTCAGATCACAGAGATATGTATTCTGATAGTGTAGAATTGCGCTATTTGGTCCCCACAAAATATCCGCATCATGGTTGTATTTCTTTTTTAAAAGATACGCCTTGTGCTCTGTTTGTATATCTTTTTGTGCTATTATAACATCATCGTCAAAATACTTTAACAATGCAAAAAGATATTCCTTATACTCGCACATCTCCTCCATTGTCATCAACGTATCGGGTATATGTTTCTGCATAATTCGCCATTGCAAATGATACATGATCGAATACTGCACAAATTTAGGTATATAGTCTTTTTGCTTCAGGCACTCTATAATAACTGATTCTACAAAGTGCTTTAAATACGGCATATACCACTGTATATTATTTTCTGCATTTTGGACGGCGGAACTTTCTCCCCGAGTTCTTCTTCGATACTGATAGGAAGCTTCTTTAACCACTCCCAATGTCATTTTATCAATAAGTATCTTTTGGATTTCTTTTCCATCCTCGCAGTAAGCAAGATTTGAATCAAACTGCATCTTTCTTGCTGCTTCTGCCGCAATGAATGCCGAAGAACAACTTAACTGAGTAGTTTGCCATTCTCTAATTAACTGAATAACCCTTGATCCTTTTTTAAACTTATTATTGAGTACATGGCCCCCTCTAGCTCCATCAAAAAAATACATCGGGAGCGCCACAACATCCATTTCTCCCCTATGTTTCTGGAAAAAAGCCCAGACTATGGACATTGCATTTCTGCTCAACTTATCATCTGCATCCAGAAAATTTATGTATCGTCCCTGAATATATTTTAATCCTTCATTTCTAGCCGAAGAAACCCCTCCGTTCTCCTTATGAATAACCACAACATTTTGAGGATATAGCTCCGCATACTCATCACAAATCGTCCCGCTACCATCAGAGGAGCCGTCATCAACCATAATTAGCTGTATCTTCTCAAAACCAAAATTTTGGCTAATTAAACTATTAACTGTCTCCCGCAGAAATGGCTCCACATTGTAAACCGCCATGACTACCGAAAATTCAAAAGGATAATCTATCATCTCCGGCATTCTCGTATCTCCTTTTTCTAGTTCATTAAAATAAGACAGAATATAAAAATTGCACTATTTTCAAAAAAGGAAAACTATTCCAAATTAATGGCACTAAACAAAAAGCTTTCCGCGAAAACCTCCTTTTAATGATATTACCTTTTCGCCAAGATTCCGTATCAACTTTTGGTATCATACCACAAGCAATACGGAAATGCAAGTAATGGCCCCACTTTTTGCGCATTGATTTGTACAAAAAACGGCAGCAACAGTTACGTCTTCTTTTACATTTCCTTCTTTTTTGTCCCAGGCTCCTCCACTCACATTGCATGTATCCCCTTTGCAAAACATCCCCTAAATATTCTATCATATTATATATTCCGTCTTATCCAAAACGCCAAAAATCTCGGCCCGCGCCACCCAATTCGGGCCGGAATCCAGCGCAGCGAATCCGGTCCGAACGCGAAGAAATTCCCATCACAGCGCAGTTTTCGCCGCGAGGCGGAAACAGAGCAGTGATGGGAATTTCTGAACTGGTGACCCGTCGGGGATTTGAACCCCGGACCCACTGCTTAAAAGGCAGATACAGGTCTTATATTTGCATTATTTTGGACCGATTATTGACTTGTATATGACTTGTACGCTACCCACTTTCGGCCTTCCTCCCAGAGAGATACAGGTCAAGCTTATCCACGGACTTGCGCTTGTGAACGGCGTCCAGGTGCGTGTAGATCCGTAGCGTGGTAGACACATCGGCATGGCCCATTTGAGCGCAGGCCTGGACTACATCCACCCCGGCCAGATACAGCAGCGTGCAGAACGTATGCCGGAGCCAATGCATCGTTATGTTTGGGATGGTCATATCAAGCGTCTTCGGCCCCGGCTTACTGGACTTCTGCCGCGCCAGATCGGCGGGGGTCCGAGGGCCATACTTGGCGTTCAGCTCCCGCATATAGGACCGCCACAGCTTCGCCCAGGCGGATTCCGTCATGACGTTGCCCCGTGCGCTGGGGATCACAAGCACATTTGTCCTTGGGCATCTTACCCATATAATCCACTAATTTTTGAGGGATGTCCACGGTCCGCATCCCGGCAGCGGATTTTGTAACGTGCCGGAGGCTGGGAACGCCGTTGCTGTCGTACTCAATGACCTTGTTGACGCTGATCGTCCGGGCCTCCAGATCTACATCATTCCACGTCAGCGCGGCCAGCTCCCCGCGCCGGAGGCCAGAAAGCATCATGATAACAGCTACGGGCTGCGCCCGGTGGGGCGTGTCCCATATCCACTGTTGTTCCTCCGCAGTCAAAGCGCGGCGCTGCTCCTCTTTACGGCCTACCCCCGACAATTCCACCTGGTCGGCAGGGTTTGTAGGAATCACCCGGCCAACGGCTCGCCGCATGACCTGGGTGATGGTGGAGCGGTACAAGTTGATCGTGCGCTGGGAAAGGCCCTTGTCAGCCAGGGACAACAGTACCCTCTCTATATCGTCCGCCCGAACCTGGCCGATCTCATAGCTATGCAATTCGTCCTTCCAGAGGCGGACCGCGCGGCGGTAGTTGTCCATCTGCCGGGGGGTAATCTTCTCCCTCTCCTTCAGCCGCAGGAAGTCATCCGCCCACTGACCAAAGCCATCCCGTTGGGAAAGAAGGTCCAGGCCACGCCCCAGCTGGAGCCGGACGGCAGCCTCCTTCTCCTTCAGCTCCGCCGGTGACTTGGCGTAGATGCTTTTATACTGCTTCTTGCCAGCCTCGTCCCGCCCTAAATAGATCTGGCAGACATACCGGCCATCTGCCCTCTTTTTCAGCCTTGCCACACTGCCGCCTCCTTACCGTGGGATTTTTGTTGCATTTTGGCATCTGCTATGGTATGCTGGGGGTAGGAAAGAAATATCTTTCAGCGCTGCCAGTAACGGTGGACGGTTGGCCTCTCCATCACGGAGGGGACTTCTTGCCCCCTCTGATGAAAGGAGGGGGTGCCTGTGAGTACATCCGAAGTCTTACAGCTTTGTTTGGTCATCATCGGCATTTGCAACCTGTTTATGCAGGCCAAAAATAAGAAGTAACCGCCCATCCCTCACAAAGATAGCGGTTACTTCTACCGAAATCTGAGGGGCCAACCGTCTACCGGCAGCGCCCTTTCTGTTTCTAGTATAACCGCTTCATATTGATTTGTCAAGCCGCCGCCCACCGAGGGCGGTTCTTTTTTGCCCCAAAACGTCGGCGCTGTCGGCTTTGAACGTGTCCAAGTTGGACACAAGGGCAAGTATAGCCCTAATCCAGGCATGTGGCTATTCTGGAGAGGGTTCCAGAGTGGGGGCATTTTTTCGTTCTACCGTTTCTACCAAGTGTCGTTCAGCGGCTTCCAGTGTGGATTCCCCGCGATAACGGGGAATCTGAGTTAGTTCCTCCACACGTTCCACAGCTTTCTGCTGACCCGTCATTTCGACGGCTTAGGTATGTTCTATATTCCATGCTGGGGGTGGCGGATTGCCACCCCTTTATTCGTTAGGGGCCAACGGGAGCGAGTCTGATGCTTCTGCAGTGGAGGTAGACCGCTTATATTTGGGATTTCCGGATAAATCCTCCAGATATTCCTTTCCTTTTTGCTGGCCCTCATCCGTCAGTCTGTTCAATAGTTGATGATAGACAGCTTCTACATCACTTCTAAGATTATTTTGCAGCAAGTATGCAATTTCTTCTGCTATTTTTTTGGCTACATCGAGCGGAATACCAAATTTTTTATGAATTCTCATCTCTAAAAGGGTCATATCAATGCTGTCATTAAGTTCTGCCTTAAATGCCTCCACATCAGATAACCCTTTTAACTCATAGATGGAGATTTCAAGAGCATTTGCAATGCGCTGTAGGGCCTCATCGGTTACAATTCGCTCCCCACTTTCATATCGCCGAATACTCATAGTGGATAAATTTGAATTTTTCGCTAGTTCCTCTTGTGTCATTCCACGGGTTTTGCGAAATTTCCGCATACACATTCCTACTGTATTCGTATCAATGGTAATCACCCCCTTGCCTAGTATAACACATTCGGAGCGAAAATGGAACAGGAAAATGAAAAAAGCTATTGACTTGGAACGAAGCTGGTGCTATTATAACTGTGCGGAGCGAATACGGAACGAACAGGAGGGCAAAATGCGAATTGATAATGTGAAGCTTGACCTTTGGTTGGCACGACAGCAGAAGTCCTTGATTGATCTGAGAAGCGCAGGGGTATCTCCACAAACCCTGACAAAAGTTAGACGTGGCGAGGCTGTTAAACCTAAGACAGTCGGTGGTATTGCAGCTGCACTTGGCGTGGACCCGACTGAGATTATCAAGGAGGAGTGAGGGGGTGATTCTGATGAGCGATAAGCAACACCGAAGCGCGTGTGCCCTGATCCGGAACTTATGTAGCAATTATGACCGTTCTACAGGTGGCTGCCTGCTGCTGGACCGTGGGGAAATTGTGCAGTGTCCCCAGATGATTACGCAATCACTGGTCTGCCGGTTCTTCCGGGATGTCCTTCTGGAAGATCGGGACGGCAGGGCACTTAAGGCGGAGATCATGGGCGATGACCATTTGAAGTCCTGTGCGGTCTGCGGTCAGCCTTTCAGGGCGATTTCCAACCGGGCAAAATACTGCGCTCGATGCTCTAAAAAAATGGAGCGCGAGCGGAAAGCGAAATGGGCGCAAAAAACGCGGCAGCGTGTAGACGTTTAGAGCATTCAAAACCATTGCGGCGCAAGGCTTACAAACCGCAGAAATTCAAAAGATGTAAAAGTATATTCGGACCTCAAAAAACGGGGTTCTAAACGTCTACAAAAAGGAGGTTGTTATGTACCAGAGAAGGCCAAACAAACCCCGCCGGGTGATTCACTCCGTTGATGAGCTGCCGGTACTCTGCGACTGCGCGGAGGCGGGGCTGCTGCTCCGGTTGAACCCGGAGGTCATCGCCCGGATGGCGCGGGAAGGGATTCTTCCAGGAGCGAAGCAAGGGCAATCGTGGCTTTTCCGGCGGGACGATCTAGTTGCGTATATGGACAAGTTATTTGGAGGCGGGAGCGGTGCCTGAAAAAAAGCGTCCTCCTGGTGTAATGCTATATTTCACCGAAATGCGACCCATATTTGCCTTGCTTACTGCGGAAGAACGTGGGGAACTGCTTCTAAAAATATTCGATTATGCTGAGTATGGCCAAGAGCCGGTTTTAGACAACCGTTTATCGGCGGCCTGGCCCTTTGTCCGCAAACAGATCGACTTGGATGCAGCTGCCTATCAGGAAAAGTGCGATCGGGCTAAAAAGGCGATACAAGCCCGCTGGCAGCGGGAACGCGAGAGCAAAGAGGAACCGGGTGAGCCACGAGGCGGTACATAGCAATGATATGTGCGTACATATGCGAGTACATCCGTATACGCCAGTATACCAGCGAATACCAAAAACCAAAAACCAAAAACCAAAAAACCAAATCTCAAAAGACATACGGGGGTGCAGGGGGTGAAACTCAAAAAAACACCGCAAAATTTTGTGGAAAAACCTGTGGATATATGGAAAACTTTGTGCAAATCATGTGGAAAACTCTTTGAGACAAAAATGACACTTATCCTGTCCACCAACCACAGCAACGTGGTAACACATGCCTTACTGATGCCGGGTGGCAATATAATATCGGGCTGCTGTTCAGCCCGGAAGGAGAGATATAAATGCCCTACTACTAAACCTGTCCCTACTGCGGGGCTGTGCTTGAACCTGGTGAGCGGTGCGTCTGCTGGGATGAAAAGGCCCCCGCCGGTGCTGCAAACACTAACGGGGGCAGAGTGGAACAGAGTGAACGAACTGTTTCCATCTCCCATGATACCACAAATTGAAGGAGGCTTCAAGCATGGTTGCTCGGATGACAAAGAAAGAAAGTGACCTACGCGAATGTGCGCTTATGATTTTGCATGACCAATGTCCCCCGGATCGCAAGCATTACCTGTGCATGACGGGGGAGGACGACACCGCCCTGGATTGTACCCAGTGTTGGGACAGTTATTTGTGGTGCATCGCGGCGGGGACTATTGAGATTCCGAAGGAAGAACGGAGGGCCACAGTATGAAGTTACTGTACGGACGGGCTCGTGAACCTCCTAAAATCCGCAATCGCTTGCGGATTTAAAAGTATAAAACACGGAGGTAATCCATTTGGAATTTGAATTACAGAAAGATCGGTCACAAGCTGCTGGAATGGATACGCCGCAGACTGGCGAGCCGCCCGAGACTGACCGGACATACACTTACGCAGAGATGGGGCAGGTCATCAGGGAACACCTGATTCGGTTTCAGTCTCTGCCGGTCCAGGAACCCCAGCAGGCGGAGCTTGCCGATCGGGAACTTGCGTTGGAAAAGAAAACATATTTGACGCAGGAAATTCATAAATTTGCGACAACTCTCCCTCCTCGGCGGTGGTTGAGTGAGAGCAGTTCCTATGAGACGTTTACAGAAATATCAAAGAACCTCTACCTCTTCTTGGAAAATGAAGATATGGATGGCTTCATCAAAGCTGTTGGCGCTATATTTTCCCTCATAAGCTATGCGCAAGAGTTGTCCTATAGGGACGGATATAAGGATCGAGCTGATGATGAAAGTGGCCCTCATGGAGAGATAAAAAATTTTCCGAAGGAACCTAAAAAGGATATTATTACCGAAGTTTTCAAAATGGGAGGTCGTATTTAAGAATGTCGATTGAACTTGCGACAAAATTTTCCAAGTATGTGGATGAGCAATTTGCAGCGGAGAGTAAGCGCCATTTGCTCACCAACAATGATTTTGACTGGGTCGGCGCACATACCATCAAGGTATACAAGATCACCACATCAGCTATGAATGACTACGACCGGGACGGCAGCACCCTGACGGACGGCAAATGGTCTCGCTACGGCCCTGTTTCCGGTCTGGACGCGACCACGGAGGAGCTGGCCTTGAGGAAGGACAGGTCTTTCACCTTCGCGATCGATAAGCTCGATGAAGATGAAACCGAAAATGCGCTTAACGTGGCAGCGGCGCTTGCCCGCCAGATTCGGGAGGTCGTTGTCCCGGAAATCGATGGGTATACCTATGTCGAAATGTGCGAAAATGCCGGAAATAAACCCGCCGCTATGGTACTGACTTCCGACAACATCTATGACGCTATTCTTGAAGGCAGCTCTGCCTTAGACGATGCCGAAGCGCCGGAGACAAAGCGCATTCTTCTGGTTACACCCGCCACCTACAAGCTGATGAAGCTGAGCCCTGACATTACCATGGAGACAGATATTGGCCAGGAGCAGCGCCAGTTGGGAGTGATTGGGATTCTTGATGGCTGTAGTGTCATCAAGGTTCCGGCAAACCGCGTACCGGAGGACTTCGGCTTTATGATTGCACATCCTTCGGCTACAGTTGCTCCGGCCAAGCTGGAGGAATATAAGATTCACATCGATCCAATCGGACTGTCCGGCTCTCTTGTGGAAGGGCGTATGTGCTACGATGCTTTTGTCCTGGAAAACAAGAAGAACGGAATCTACTACCAGGCCAGTCAGGCAGCAGCCAAGTAATCACAAAGAAAACCGTGCGGAATGTTCCGCACGGTTTTCTTTTATATTCCGACAGAAATTGCGTTTGTTAATGTTTTTAATATGTAATACAATCTTGGAATGTAGTTGAATAACTAACAAAAAAGGAAGTCGCCGTTGCAACAGATCGCAACGTGTGGTAAATTATTTGCAGACCCCCCCTCGAAAAAAACGAAAGGGCGAAGCCGGGGCCGAATCGGGCGGGTCCAGGACTTTCCAGAAATTTCGCGTACACGCGGTGCCGCGCGTGGGGAGCGTACCAAAAGAGACAGGAGGTAACACCTTGACAGATCGACGGTCTGAACAGTACCGGCAGCACTCCCTCCGCCGCCTGAGGGCTGTGCTCACCAGCAGCTTTGAACGTGCCCAGCTCCTGACCCTCCGCTATGCTCCTGGTCAGACAGTCCCTCTTGCTGTTGCCGATCGCCAATACAGGACATTTATGGGCCAGGCGAGATCCTTGGTGGGCAAGCCGATCCGCTACGTGGTGATGACAGAGTACACCCCCTCTGATGCCCGGATAGCTGCCGACCAGCTTATTACGGATCTTCCCTCCGAGATCTGCCGGGAAATCGCGGATAGCTGGTTCATGGGCGAGACCTCTGTGGTGCTGGTAGACGCACAGCAACTGGCCGGCTTTGCCGCCGGTCTGATGGCACAACCTGTGGATCAGCGGCAGAAGGGCCGCCGGTATTGGAGAACGAGCCGGGGCTTGTCGCAGAAGTGTGGTTCTGTTCCTGCTCACCCAAATACGAAAGCACCTGCGAATTTGGGTGAGCAGCGCCAGTACTGACTTGTATTTTGACTTGTCCCCTGCGGAAATCATGCTGAATTTGTGCCGGTTTTCCCGCGCTTGCATGGAATGAGCAGAAAGCGATAAAACCTCTGTAACCATTGCATCACAATAGCTACAGAGGTTTTTCACTGGTGACCCGTCGGGGATTTGAACCCCGGACCCACTGCTTAAAAGGCAGTTGCTCTGCCGGCTGAGCTAACGGGTCATATGGCTGGGATGGCTGGACTCGAACCAGCGGATGCGGGAGTCAAAGTCCCGTGCCTTACCACTTGGCGACACCCCAATATCTGTCGTTTCAGTGGAAAACGGAGGATTGGGATTTTATCTCCCAATCCCCCGCCTAGTCTGGGGTGGGTAAAGGGACTCGAACCCTCGACACCCGGAACCACAATCCGGTGCTCTAACCAACTGAGCTACACCCACCAGATACTTGATAAAGCCGAAACTAAAGAAATGGCACGCCAGAAGGGATTCGAACCCCTGGCCTACTGCTTAGAAGGCAGTTGCTCTATCCAACTGAGCTACTGGCGCATATTTGGAGCGGGTGACGAGAATCGAACTCGCATCCCCAGCTTGGAAGGCTGGTGCCCTGGCCATTGTGCTACACCCGCGCGTGGCGCCCGCGGGGAGGGCCAGCCGCCCCAGTGGACGGGCCTATCCCGCCGCCGCAAATCGTCAGCTTTGCAATCATAGCACGCTCCGCCCCGTTTGTCAATATCCCTGCGGGAATTTTTTGTACTTCCCGGGGAATTTTTGCCCTCCGCCGCCCGCCCGAAAAAAACGGCCAGCCGCCGGCACCTTTCCCAGTCCGTCTGCGTCTATACATATAGCAAATCCCCATCGCTCTCAGGAGGTGACGCCCCATGTCTCTCAGACCGCCTCTGGCGCTCTACAGCCTGGCCCACCTGTGGGTGGATCTGAGCTGCGCTCTGCTGGTGCTGCGCACCCTGTCCGGCGGGCCGTACTTCGGACTGTGCCTGCTCCTCTACAACTTCTGCGCCTTCGCCCTGCAAATGCCTCTAGGCCTGCTGGCAG
>Ga0224746_10072_pt1 | contig 16433 bp, 14 predicted proteins | sample LIM_F_Water_Bulk_FD_183000 | JGI IMG/M metagenome (GOLD analysis project Ga0224746, IMG submission 183000) | Enriched cells from gastrointestinal tract of the lab mouse from Pacific Northwest National Laboratory (PNNL), Richland, Washington... | ecosystem: Host-associated > Mammals > Digestive... | reverse complement strand
TCTTCGGCCTGATCCGGGCCGTGGGCCTCATTCTGCTGGGCTGGGGCATCGTCCAGGTGGGCCTCTCCCTCCAGAGCCACGACCCCTCCCAGCGTTCCAACGGCTTCCTGACCCTGGCGGGCGGCGTCATTATCACTTTTGCCAAGGAGATTTTGACCCTTATCACCGGCGCGTAAGCCCTCACTATCCACTGACACGGGGGCAGGCCCTCGTCGGCGCAAAGTCCGCATGGCCCCGTTTCCGCCTTGTGGCGAAAGCGGGGCCTGCTCCCTTGCGCCTCCTCTCCCACAAAATCTTCGATTTTGCGGGAACCCATATTAGCCTGCCCCTTAAAAGGAGGTGCTTTGCGTGTCGGATAATTGGGTAGTTCAAAATTTAGAGAACGCACTGGAGGTCTGGAATGGCAAGTTGAGCGAGATATGGCAGCTTATCACGCAGTCCCCCCAGGACTTCAAGGGCGGCGCGATTTGGAACGTGGTGGCGGACATCCACGGTGCGCTCCAGGCCATCGGCTATGCCCTGCTGGTGCTGTTCTTCGTGGTGGGCGTGGTAAAAACCTGTGCGAGTTTCTCAGAACTCAAAAGGCCGGAGTTGGCGGTAAAGATGTTCGTCCGTTTCGCACTGGCAAAGGCCCTTATCACCTATGGCATGGAGCTGATGCTGGCCCTGTTGAGTATCATCCAGGGCGTGGTGTCCTCCATTATGAACGCGGCGGGCTTTGGCGCTCCCAACTCCACCGTCCTGCCTGCTGAGATCGTGACCGCTATTGAGGACTGCGGCTTTTTTGAGAGCATCCCCCTATGGGCGGTGACGCTGATCGGCGGGCTGTTCATTTGGGTGCTGTCCTTCGTGATGATCTTGAGCGTCTACGGGCGCTTTTTTAAGATGTTTATGTACGCTGCGCTGGCCCCCATCCCCCTGTCCAGTTTTGCCGGGGAACCCAGCCAGAACGTGGGCAAGAGCTTTTTGAAAAGCTACGCCGCCGTCTGCCTGGAGGGGGCCGTCATCGTGCTGGCCTGCATCATCTTCTCTGTGTTCGCCAGTTCCCCGCCTGCCGTTGACCCGGACGCGGCGGCGGCTTCTATGGTATGGAGCTATATCGGGGAATTGACGTTTAATATGCTTATCTTGGTGGGCAGCGTCAAAATGTCCGACCATGTTGTGCGTGAAATGATGGGCTTGTAAAGGAGGGCAGGATGAAGCAATTTTATGTGTTTAAGGACGGGCGGATGCAGGGCAGCGCCGCTACAAGAGAGTTGGCGATTGACCTGATCCGTCAGTATCAAAAGCTGGAAACTCACCCGTTTTTGCGTTCGGAGTTCAGCATGATCGAGGGGGAGGAAGAATTTGTGCCCTACCCCTCCCAGCAGAAACCGCCCAGGAAAAAGAGCGGGATGGAGCGATAGGAGGTCTTATTTTGGAAGTCAAAATCAACCGTGAAATCCGCAACTACACGGAGAGTATGTTTTTCGGGCTGTCCCTGCGGCAGCTCGTTTTTTCTGCCCTGGCGGTGGCCGTGGCCGTGGGGCTGTACTTTCTGCTGAAACCCTACGTCGGCACGGAAACTGTGTCCTGGATGTGCGTCCTGGGCGCGGCCCCCTTTGCCGCCCTGGGCTTCTTCACCTACCACGGCATGACTGCGGAGCAGTTTATTTGGGCGTGGCTGCGCTCGGAACTGTTGGAGCCGCGAGAACTCCGCTTTGAATCGTCTACGCTGTACTACGACATTTTGAAACCCGGCATGGATAAGCGGGAAAAGGAGGAATACAAGCGCCATGATTAAGAGCATCAAAACCATCATGCGGCAGGATCGGGAGCCGTACCGCGTTCCCCGCAGGGTGCAGGACGTGATCCCCATTCAATGCGTCTGGCCGGACGGCATTTTTAAGGTGGGCGTCAAGTTCTCCAAGGCCTACCGCTTCACCGACATCAATTACAAGGTAGCCAGCCGGGAGGACAAGGAAACCATGTTCCTTGCTTACTCGGAGCTGCTGAACGGCCTGGACAGCGCCGCCACTACCAAGCTCACCATTTGCAACCGCCGCCAGAGCCAGGCGGACTTTGAGCAGTCCGTCCTTATGGCTATGCGGGGGGACGGCCTGGACAAGTACCGCAAGGAGTACAACCAAATGCTCCTTGACAAAGCGACCGGGGCCAACGGCATCATCCAGGAGAAACTTGTCACCGTAACCATCTATAAGCGGGACATTGAGGACGCCCGCGCCTACTTCACCCGGATTGGGGCCGACCTGACCGCCCGCTTCGCCGCCCTCGGCTCCAAGTGCGTGGAACTGGACGCCGCTGACCGGCTGCGTATCCTCCACGACTTCTACCGGGCCGGGGACGAGGGCAGTTTTCACTTCGATATGGCGGATATGGCCCGGAAGGGCCACGACTTCCGGGACTATATCTGCCCGGATGGTATTGAGAAGCACAGCGACTATTTGAAGCTGGGCGACCGCTATTGCCGGGTACTGTTCCTGAAGGACTACGCCAACTATATCCAGGACGAGATCGTGGCGGACTTGACCGACCTGAACCGTAACATGATGTTGTCCATCGACATCCTCTCCGTCCCCACCGACGAGGCCGTGCGGGAGGTGGAGAACCGTCTGCTGGGCGTTGAAACCAATATCACAAACTGGCAGCGCCGCCAGAATCAGAACAACAACTTCTCCGCCATCGTCCCCTACGACATGGAGTTGCAGCGCAAGGAGAGCAAGGAGTTTTTGGCCGACCTCACCACCCGCGACCAGCGGATGATGCAGGCCGTCCTCACCCTTGTCATCACCGCCGACAGCAAACAGCAGCTTGACAGCGACACGGAGAAAGTGCGCTCCCTGTCCGGGCGGTGCCAGTTAGCGGTGCTGAAATACCAGCAGCTTGACGGCCTGAACACCGTCCTGCCCATCGGCACCCGGAAGATCGACGCTTTTCGCACCCTGACCACCGAGAGCCTTGCCGTGTTCATGCCCTTTAAGGTGCAGGAGATCATGGACAGGGGCGGCATCTACTTCGGTGAGAACGCCATCTCCCACAACCTTATCATGTGCAACAAGGCGAATCTGCTCAATCAATCGTCCTTCCGGCTGGGTGTTCCCGGCTCCGGCAAATCGTTCAGCGTGAAAGAGGAGATCGCGTTCCTCATTCTTAACACGGACGATGATATTCTCATAGCAGACCCGGAGGGGGAGTACGCGCCCCTCATTGAAGCGATGGACGGCCTGGGCAGCGTTGTCCGGGTGGCCGCTGGCGGGAAAGACCGTTTGAACGCCATGTATATGGTGGACGGCTACGGCGAGAACAATCCCATTGTGGTGAAATCGCAGTTTATCATGTCCCTGGTGGAGCGCATCGACCCCAATGGCGTGGGGGCCAAGCAGAAATCCATTATTGATCGCTGTACGGGGGACTTGTACGAGGAAGCGGAGCAGAACGGCACTGTACCCACCCTTGCCGCCCTCCGGGAAAAGCTGATGGAACAGCCGGAGGATATGGCAAGGGAGATCGCCCTGGCCCTGGAGCTGTTCACCACCGGCTCCCTTGACATTTTCGGCCATGAAAGCACCGTTGACCTGGACAAGCGGGTAGTGGTGTTCGACATCCACGGCCTGGGCGAACAGTTGAAGCCCATCGGCCACCTTGTTATCACCGACACCATGCTCAACCGCGTCACCCTGAACTGGAAAAAGGGCAAGCGCACCCACGTCTTTATCGACGAGTTCCATGTCATGTTTGAGAACGAGTTTTCCGCCGCCTTTTTCAACTCCGCGTGGCGGCAGTTCCGCAAGCGTAACGCCTACCCCACCGCCATCACGCAGAACGTGGAGTATCTTCTGGACTCCGTTCAGGCCAGCACTATGCTCAGTAACTCCGAGTTCATTGTCATGCTGAATCAGGCGGCAAGCGACCGGGAGAAGCTGGCCCGCCTGCTGAATATCTCTGAGGAACAGATGGGACACATCACCAACGCTCCCGCCGGGTGCGGGCTTATCAAGTATGGCTCGGCCCTGGTGCCTTTTGTCAACCGCTTCCCCTCCAACACCGAACTGTACCGCTTGATGACCACTCGGCCCGGTGAGGGCCGCTTTGCGGGGGGACAGGCATGAAAATCGGCCTGATAGATGTGGACGGGCATAACTGGCCCAACCTTTGCCTGATGAAACTGTCCGCCTGCCACAAAGCGCATGGGGATGATGTTGAGTGGTGGACGCCGGGGGGCCGCTATGACCGGGTTTATAAGAGCCGGGTGTTTACGGACACCTATTCCAAGGACACGATCACGGTTGACAACGCCGGTGAAGTCATTAAGGGCGGCACCGGCTACGGCCCCGGCCCCAACCTGCCCGACGAGGTGGAACACGCCCGCCCGGACTACGCCTTATATCCGCAGTTTTCTGGCACGGCCTACGGCTTTATGACCCGTGGCTGTCCCCGGAGCTGCGGATTTTGCATTGTGTCCAAGAAAGAGGGGCGGCGCAGTACCCACGTTGCTGACCTGTCCGAGTTTTGGGATGGGCAAAAGGAGATTAAGCTGCTGGACGCAAACCTCCTGGCCTGTCCCGACCACGAAAAGCTGATCTTGCAGCTTGCGGAGAGCGGGGCGTGGGTGGACTTCACCCAAGGGCTGGATGTGCGTCTGATTACCCCGGACAATGTTTCCCTGCTGAACCGGGTAAAGACCAAAATGCTCCATTTTGCGTGGGACGACCCCAACACGGACTTGACGGACTGTTTCAGGCGGTTTTCGGAGCTGACCTCCATCCGGGACTTTCGGCGGCGGCGGGTGTATGTCCTGACCAACTATGGCAGCACCCATGAACAAGACCTTTACCGGGTGAACACCCTGCGGGACATGGGCTACGACCCCTTTGTGATGATCTACGAGCGGCCCAGCGCCCCGCCCATCACCCGCCAGCTTGCCCGGTGGGTGAACAACAAGCGGATATTCCGTGTTGTCCCGAATTTTGCCGACTATATCCCCAATCCCAACAAAAAGAGCGCCAGACCGTGAACAAGATAAGACTCGGAGGGGGATGGGCTTGAAGCCTGTCCCCCTCTTTGAATGGAGGGATGAAAATGCCATTGAAAATCAAGCCCTGCCACCTGCGGGCCGCTGGCTTTGCCTTTGACGGTGTGGCCGGGGGCCGGGAGTGGACAGGCCAGCGGCGCAGGGGCTACTATGTGGCCCCCGCCGAACTGAAACACCGCTGGATGAAAAGACGGGCAGGTGAGCGGCCATGAGCAAGATCAAGACCCGTGAAACGGGCAAGGACATTAAAGTGCTGGACAAGTCCGCTGTTGTGGGCCAGCGCATGAAAAACGCCTTTATCCGCTCCAAGCGGAACGTTGCGGCGCTGATGGACGACCGGCAGGCCACCCCCAGCGAGTACGCCGAGGATAAGGTGGAGTTTGCCGCCGACGATCTGGCCCATGATACGGCGAATGTGGCCGTGTCCGGCACAAAGACGGCGGTACGCCAGGGGAAGAACCTGTTTCAGCGCCAGCGGGAGAAGCGGGCAGCGGAGAAGCGCCGGGAGAACACCGCCCCCACGGAACAGGCCCCCGCCCCCGAACCGTCCCAGGGTACGGCCCCGGAGGGGCAGACCCCGCAGCGGCACAGCGGGACGGCCTCGGAGGGGCGATTACCCCGTCAGCGAACCGACCCGCCCAGGGATGGGCAGCGCCCCCGGCAGGGCACCGGCCCCGCCCAGGACAGACAGCTCCCACGCCAGCGAACCGGGACAGCCCCGGAGCGTCAGCCCCTCCCACGGTATGAGCGCACAGCGGAGCGGCCCCCGGCCCATGTTGACGTTGAGCGCCCCACCGATACAGTAAGCTCTTTTGTAGAGCGTGGGCGGACTTTTGCCAAGAAGCAGGCCGCAAAGTGGGCTGAACGGAAACGGCAGGTGAAAAACCGGGCTGTCCAGTCTGACCGGCCACCGCAGGTAAAGCCCCAGGACGCCGCCAAAGCGCCCCGGCAGGTGGAAACGGCGGTCAACACCGTGGAAACGCCCGTAAAAACGGCGAAACGGCCCGCCCAGGCTATGGGGCAGACCGCAAAGGCCACCGGCAGGGGCGCAAAGGGCACCATCAAGAGCGCACAGCGGACGGTAAAGACGGCACAGCGCACCGCAAAAGGCACCGTGAAAACCGCCCAGCATACGTCTAAAACCGCCATCAAGACCGCAGACCATACGGCAAAGTCGGCACAGAAAACGGCCCAGGCCACCGCAAAGGCGGCAAAAATGACCGCCCACGCCGCCCGTGCCACGGCCAAGACCGCCGCCACCACCGCGAAAGCCGCCGCAAAGGGTGTTTCCGCTACGGTAAAGGCCATGATTGCGTCCGTTAAGGCGCTGGTGGCCGCTATTGCCGCTGGGGGCTGGGTTGCCATCCTCGCCGTTGTGATTATCTGCTTGATTGGCCTGATCGTCGGCTCCTGCTTCGGTATCTTCTTCTCCGGGGAGGACAGCGGCACGGGACAGACCATGCCCGCCGTTGTCCGGGAGATCAATCAAGAGTATGAGGGCAAGCTGGACGAGATCAAGAACAGCACCGCCCATGACACACTTGAAATGTCCGGCTCCCGCGCCGTCTGGCCGGAGGTACTGGCAATATACGCCGTTAAGACCACCACCGACCCGGACAACCCCCAGGAAGTCGCCACGATGGACGACAGCAAAAAAGAGCTGTTGAAAGAGATATTTTGGGCTATGAACGAGATAAGTAGCCGCACCGAAACCGCCACCACCACCCAAACCGTGGAAACCGACGATGGGGCGGGCAACATCATTGAGGAAGAAGTTGAGGTAACGACAACGACCCTCTATATAACCGTGACCCACAAGACCGCCGATGAAATGGCGGACGCCTACAACTTCACCGCCGACCAGCGGGCGCAGCTTGCGGAATTACTGGCTGAAGAAAACCGCAGTATGTGGAGCAGCGCCCTATACGGTATCGGCGTGGGCGACGGGGAGATCGTGGTGGTGGCCCTCTCCCAGCTCGGCAACGTGGGGGGCCAGCCCTATTGGTCGTGGTACGGCTTCAACTCCCGCGTGGAGTGGTGCGCCTGCTTTGTCAGTTGGTGCGCCAACGAGTGCGGGTATCTGGACGCTGGCGTGATCCCTAAAACGGCAGGCTGTATCTCCGGCTCCAACTGGTTCAAAGACCGGGGACTATGGCAGGACAACAGCTATGAGCCACGCCCCGGCGACATCATCTACTTTGATTGGGACAACAAGGGCAGCTCCGGCCCCCAGGACGGCCTTGCCGACCATGTGGGCATCGTGGAGAAGGTGGAGAACGGCCTTGTCTACACCGTGGAGGGCAACTCCGGCGATAGCTGCCGGGAGAACCGCTACGCCGTAGGCCACTATGAGATTTACGGGTACGGGACGCCAGCCTACTGACCATCCCTTGACGCATAATTTTCGCCCTGGACTGACTGGAAACAGTTCGTCCAGGGCGGCTTTTTCATTCCTCAAACAGTTTTGAGGCGGGCACGTTCAGGGCCTCCGCAATTTTGAACAGCGTTTCCATCGACACGCCAAAGACCCGTGTGGGGCTTTCGATTTTTGCGACATACGACCATGACCGCCCGATCTTATCCGCAAACGCCTCCTGCGTCAGCCCCAGCAATTTACGGTAGTATTGCACCTTCAATCCGAAGCGGATGTACTGCTCCCGATATTCCGTTTCCATAGCGCACCCCTCTTTCCGCTAAAAGGGTAACACGAAAACGGAAAATTATTTAGAGAGCCTGATTGCCATTTATGGCAATACAATGATATAATAGGGCAACCACAGGGTAAGAAAACCTACCGTCCGGCGAACGGGCGGGCACAAGGAGGTCATGCGATGGAGAAAACCTGTTTTTTTATCGGCCACCGGGACGCGCCGGACAGTCTGGCCCCGGAGCTGGACGCCCTGGTGGAGCGGCATATCACGGAGTATGGCGTGGGGGAGTTTGTTGTGGGGCGCTACGGCGGTTTTGACGCGCTGGCGGCAAGCGCGGTGAAGCGGGCCAAGGCGCGCCGCCCGGACGTGCGGCTGGTCTGCCTGCGGCCCTACCACCCGGCGGAACGGCCTGAAAAGACGCCCAGCGGCTTTGACGGCTCCTTTTATCCTCCGGGGATGGAGCGAGTTCCGAGAAAGCTGGCTATCGTCCGGGCCAACCGCTACATGGTGGACAACAGCGACTTTCTGATCGCCTACGCATGGCATCCCGGCAACGCCCGTGAGCTGGTAGAGTACGCCCAGCGGCGGGAGTGGCGGGGCCTGCTGCGGGTGGAAGTGCTGGGCCAACCGTAAGCTGTGATGACCTACTGATAAAGATAAGCGCACAAGAATAAGAGCCGTTGACTTTGAAATCAACAGCTCTTACTCTTTCTGATATTGTTATCCATGGCCAGACCCAGGACAGGGCGGCTTTTTTCATTCCTCAAGCAGCTTTGAAACGGGAACTTCGAGCGCATCCGCAATTCTGAACAGCGTCTTCATCGACACGCCAAAAGTCTGTGTCTTTGACGCTGCCTTGATGCTTTCCAATACATAAATTTATTGACACTCCTGATGTTCAACTATATAATGCAGATTTGTCCAGTCTTTTACTTGATTGGACACACACAATGTTATTGGCAAAGGGGTACTCTTTGCCAGAATAGGAGGAAAATATGAATAAGCAGGAATTGATCGAACGTATGGCGGGCAAGACCGGGATGGCAAAAAAGGACTGTGGTATTGCCTTGGATGGTATGCTGTCTGCAATCACAGAGGCTTTGCAAAAGGATGACAAAATAAAGCTGACTGGCTTTGGCACTTTTGAGGTGAAGCACCGGGCCGCCAGAACAGGCCGCAATCCGCAAACCAAGGAGACTGTGGAAATTCCGGCGCAGAGCGTTCCGGTGTTTAAGGCGGGAAAGGTCTTGAAAGAAAGCATTCTTGGTAGCAGCGAGAAAAGAGTATTGTCAAAAGCTGCGCTTTAGTATATAATTCCTCTGTGAATAGGTGACAGGAGAAGTGGTTATTGCAGGGGGGAAGTGATTACACTGGATGATACCAAGACCCGGATCATCGTTGCCGCAATCAAGGCTGTACGGCAGTATGGCCTGGAAGGGGTGCGCATCCAGAACGTCAGCGAGCTGGCGGGGATTTCATCAGGAGCGATTTACCGCCACTTTGACGGCAAGGATCAACTGCTGGTGGAGTGCTTCACTTATGTGGACAAGCAGGCGGCGGCAATCTTTGAACATTTGAAATTCAACCCGCTGCTTATGCTCACTGACCCTATGGGTGCGGTAAAGGCGCTGTGGGTGCCCTATTTTCGGTTTTGGACATCCCGCCCGGACGAAACAGTTTTTTATCACCGCTTTCGGGACAGTACGTTTTTCCCCCAGTATGACAAGAGCCGGGATGTGACCTATTTCAAGACGTTTATTGGAATGGTTGACGTTTTCAAAAAGGTATTTCCAAGCCTGGACAAAATCAATCAGGATTTATTGTGGCTCCACGTCCTCACATCCACTGTTATGTACGCAAAGTATGTGGTGGAAGGGACGCTTCCAGACAATCAGGAAACCGAGGGCACTGTGTTTCAGTTGTTAACCACTGGACTGAGCGGCTATTTGAAACCGGAGAAGCCTAAAAAATCAAGACGAAAATGAAAATGTGCCGCTGGAGGCGGTTCATTTTTAGTAGTTTGATAATGAACGTTCACTATCATACCGGTTAAAGGCACGCTCGGTTCTCAAATTTTTTTGGCGCTAAGGGGGGGTGAACATTCACTAACTTTGGAATAACCTTCTTTCTATTCGGAAAACTATCTGCATCGAATACAAAGGAGATTATTGCCATGTTCAGCCAGGAAGCAGCTTTCACAATTACCGCCGACCACATTTCCCAATATGCGGCGCACCTCCAGGAACAAGAGCGAGCCAAGAACACTGTAAAGAAATATGTTCATGACCTTAACGATTTCATGTTGTTTCTGAATGGGAAAGCCGTCACAAAGGTGGCCGTGATTGCGTGGAAAGAGCATCTGGCTGATACCTATACCCCAGCCACAGTCAATTCCATGCTGGCAGCGGTCAACAGTTTTTTCCAGTTCATGGACTGGCCGAAGCTGTCTGTCAGGCCGCTGAAAGTACAGCGTCCCCTTTTCTGTGATGAAAGCCGGGAAATGACCCGCGCTGAATATGTCCGTTTGGTGAACGCGGCCCAGCGGCAGGGAAATGAACGGCTGTCCCTGCTCCTTCAAACAATTTGCGCCACAGGCATCCGGGTATCAGAACTCCGATTTATCACCGTGGACGCTGTGACCCTGGGCCGTACAGTGGTCACGAACAAGGGAAAACGGCGAACTGTCTTTCTGCCTGGGAAGCTGTGCGGGCTGCTGAAAAAGTATCTGAAAAAACAAAAAATCACCGACGGATCGGTGTTTGTGACGCGGACGGGCAAACCCCTTGACCGCTCCAATATCTGGCGGGATATGAAGGCTCTGTGTGAAAGCGCCGGGGTTGAGCCAGACAAGGTGTTCCCCCACAACCTGCGGCACCTGTTCGCCCGGACGTATTACTCGCTGGAAAAGGATTTGTCCCGGCTGGCGGATATTCTGGGCCATTCCAATGTCAGCACCACCCGCATTTATACCGCAGAGAGCGGTTTTGTTCACGCCCGACAGATGGAGCGGCTGGGTCTGATCCTTACAACATAATTTTTGTTATGTTGTTGTTTAGACCGCAACAGGTCAATATACATATCGCATTATACAGGAAAAACGGCTTTCTGACAAGTCCTTTTACAACTTAGGCATGAAGAAACTGACGGGATGCTCTCTATATTTATCTCGCCTGTCTTTTCTTGCACTTTTTTCAGATTCTCTGCGTCCTTACAGTGAAATTGGGGCGGTTGGGCTTCACTCTAATACAACATAACAAAAATTAAGTTGTTAATAGGCAGCTTGAGTTAAATATAGTGAGGGATATGAGTATGGAAAAAATATTGATCGTGGACGACAGCATTGTGCAGGCAGCACAGCTAAAGTCAATTATAGAAGATGAGTATGATATTACCGTCGCACAAACTGCGGAGGACGGGCTGCGTTTAGCGAGCGAGGGGGATTTTTCCCTCATTCTGCTGGATGTCGTGATGCCTGGAATGGACGGTTTTACGCTGCTGAAAATGTTGCAGGAGCAAATCGTGACTCAAAGCATCCCGGTCATCTTGATTACCAGCCTTGCAGATGTGACGAATGAGCAGCGTGGACTTGTTTTAGGGGCCGTGGATTATATTACAAAGCCATACATTCCCCTGATCGTTAAGGCAAGGGTCAACACACATATCAAACTCTACAAATATCGCAGACAGATTGAGCAGCAATCCATGACCGACCAACTGACAGGAATTGCCAACCGGCGTCGGTATGAACAATACAGCGCGACAAAATGGAGAGAAGCGATCCGCCTGCACGTTCCGTTCTCCATCTGTATGTTTGATATTGACCGCTTCAAAGTGTATAACGATACCTTTGGCCATCCTGCCGGAGATAGGGTGATCGCTTCCGTTGCTCAGACAGCGGCGTCCTATTTGAAACGCAGTACGGATTTTCTTGCCCGCTATGGCGGCGAGGAATTTGTGGCATTGTCCCTGGGCGACAGTTCGCAGCAGATTTTTGAACACTTGAAGAAAATCCGACAGGCAGTAGAAAACCTGCACATCCCCCATGATCCGTCTGTGGCTGAATGGGTCACGGTCAGTGTCGGAGGGGTCACGATTGTTCCTGATACGGAAAGCGCCTATGATTTTTACTTAAAAATCGCGGACACCATGCTGTACGATGCAAAGAAAAACGGCCGGAACCGGGTCGTTTGGGCCGATGAAAGGCTGAAACAGTTGTGGGAAAAAAGGTAGTCTGACTGACATCAAAATATCAATTCATATGGGAGGTATATTGTGAGCTTATTGGAGCTTTTCAGAAAAAGGGCAAAAGAACGGCCACCTCAAGAGGATAAAGATACAAATGGCACAGAAGAACTCGATATTTATTCGGGTATGCGGGTGGAAGTAACAACCGCCGCAGGACAGATACTCTTTGTGGCAAAGCTGATGGGCCTGCATGGGGACAAGGCGGAGCTGCACCAATATTCGGAGGCCGCGATTTCTGAGGTAGAGGAACCGCTTCCTGTCAGAATCCGTGGGTACAGTGATCGGGAGCGAAAAGCAGTCTACATGGAGGGTGCGATCATGCCCCTGCCGCAGAATAAGTGGTCAGTTTCGGAATTTAAAGTTTGCAGAGTTGGAAATGACCGTGCCTTTTTCCGCCTGACCACAAACCTTGACGCCACCGCCACCATGTTCAGCGGATTGGCAATGGGAGAAAAGCCCTGCAAGCTGCTGAACATCAGTGTGGGCGGGGCCAGCGTCAGCTCGGAGTACAGATACCACAAGGGAGACAAATTTCTGCTGAAGGTCAGGCTGTTGGAGGACAGGCCGGAATCGGTCATGTTCAGCCAAATCGTGCGCGTTGTAGAAAAGGACGAGGGAAAATTCGAGTACGGGTGCCGATTTTTGGAATTGACCGAAGTCGATCAGGAACAAATAACACGGAATATTTTTGCAGCCCAGCGCCAAAAAAGGGGACGTTCCTAAACATTCGTGAAAACATAAAGGAGAGTAGAAAATGAGTATGTTCTATCGCCATAATCGCGGCGGCAAGCGGCTCCAAAGAAAACCAAAGTCTGAAAACAATTCAGGAGCACGGCTTGCCGCGCTCCTTTTGTGCTTGTCCATGCTGATGGGCTTCCTCCCCGCGCTGGCATCTGCGGCAGACGATGAGGAAAAACTTTCCAGCATTGTGACGTTTGACAGCATTACCCTTCACTACGCTGGTGCTGGCGGTCAGCCAGAGGGGACGGCTATTCAAGATGGCACTCTGCTTGAAAAAGATAAACAGTTGGTATTGCGCTATACATACAATATCACGCCCGAACAATGTGCCAAAATTGCCGCAGGAACGAACTACTACCTGGAAGTTTCGCCGCATTTGGTTCTGCCTAATTTGAGGGATGGATCAGAAGTGACCATTGAAACAGAGAATGGCCCAGTACCGTTTGGAAAAATCTATTCAGACGGCAGTAGGGCCTGGGTTACATTTTACGCAAAATCAGACAGCCCTGATACAGTTTTGTCAGAGTATGGTGAACTCAACAACGCTTTTTTCTATTTGAACTGCAACCGGGCGGATCAAGTTCCTGCGGGAGAAAGTCCCATAGAGGGGAACAGCAACCTCTATGCGATGAAATTTGAAAATAGCAAGCAAATCACTTTCGGCTATGCGGAAAATGAGCCGGTGACGGCAAAAGCACAGATTAACAAAGGCGGCGCGTTGCAGGATAAGACAATTACCTGGACAATCAACTATACCCCGTGGCAGAACCCTGCCGGGGACGATGGTGTTGACCTGGACACCCCCTTTGAGCTGCGGGACACCATTGATACCTCTTTGCACAGCTATGTACCCAACAGCGTGACAATCGGCGGATCGCCCGTGTCTGCCTATACTTCCCGCGATGAAATCCAGGGCAATGAGGACGCATATGTGATTGTGGAAACGCCAGAGAACGGCAGCAACACTGTTTTGACCTTTGGCGGCACAAAATTCAACGCAGGAGAAGCAACCCAGGGGAACCCGGCAACGCCGCTGACGATTGCCTATCAGACCTCTATCAACGATGATCTTCTCCTGCCAGGAGGCACAGGCGGTAAGAAAGTAACAAACGCCGCCGACTTGTTTGCCGGTGAAAATGACGTGTTCAATAGTTTGAATATCACCAGCAGTAGCACCGTTCCCATTCCTCAACCCACATGGGTGACAAAGGAGGGACACACGACCCGTGATCCCGGTAATGGCTCCACTACTGATTGGACGGTCACATTCCAGCCGAATGGCTTTACATTCACCGAGGACAACGGCCTGACCCTCCATGACCAGCTTCCCGAAGGGAGCGAGCCGGTAAGGGGTTCGCTGAAAGTAAATGGAACACAGACGAGCGTCACAGTTGGTGCCGACAACAGCTTCACGGTCTCTCCAATCGTGCCGGATGGGAATGCTGCTGTTAAAATTACCTATCAGACCCATGTGCCAGAAGATATGTACGACAGCGGAACAAGCCTGGGCAGCAATATCGCATGGTTTACGTTCCAGTATGGCGATCAGGAATATACGACACCCGAAGCCAAAAAAGATATTGGCAGCGGGGACGGCAGCGGAACCCCCGGCACGGCCACGCTGGTAAAGACAAATAAGGGCTATAACGCGGCAACCCGGACGATTGAATGGACGGTGACGATCAATCCTCACAAGGCCAATCTCAAAAGCGGCACTTTTACCGATGATTTGGGGGCCGTTGGCCCTCGGTGTGCTGCTGGGCATACAAGCGGGCTGGAATTGATGGACAGTATAGATGATATTACCATCAAAATCGACGGCAATGCCCCCACAGACGATGAAAAAGCGCTTATAGCTTTACAATATAGCCAGCAGGAACTTACTATCAAAGTTGGCGAAATCGGCGCAAAAACTATCACACTCACCTATACCACAAAGGTATGCGATCCCTGTATATTTGCGAATAACACAGCAAGAACAGCGTTCAAAAACACCATATCGACAAGTGATATGCTAATCGGAAGTCAGGCCACTACGGGCCGCACCGCCAGCGCCGACAGTACGGCCAATGTCAGCGCCACAGTCTTGACCAAAAAAGCGCCGGTCTATGATTACGCCAGCGGCACCATGAAATGGACGGTAGAAGTGGACGCGGCAGGACTGTCTATGGCCGATGTGGTCTTAACGGATGATTTGCCTGCGGGACTGACTTATGTGGAGGACTCCCTCGCAACCGCCCCAGCAATTACGGGCGCATCAGCGAGTGCGATAGGTCAAACGCTGACCATCAATTTGGGTACGGTTACAGCAAAAACTACAATCACGTTTGACACGAAAGTTGACCCGGAAACTTTAGGCTTTAGTGGAGATAAGCCGGTTACAGTGGCAAACACCATTCACATGAACGGCAAAGCGGACGGAGTTGAGTTTGCCGAAGTTTCCCACAGCGTCCAGCAGAACTTCTCCAATCACGGCCTCGTCAAGAGCAGCACAGTAAATAACCAGCAGGAATTTATTCAATATGAAGTGCTGATCAACCCCTTTGGCCTTGCACTCCCGGAAAGCCCCTCCCTTGAGGACACGTTGGACAAACGGCTCCAACTGGACACTGATACGTTGCTTTTCTACAAAGCGGCCCTGACTGGAACAACGGCGTCAAATAAAGATCAGAAACCCGGATATGCGAAAGCTGGAACCGGTGAACCGTTGAAAGTCGCCAGCTTTGACCCGAACACAAACAGATTTACCGTACAACTTCCGATTGATGCCGATAGCCGGGATGCTTATGTCCTGACCTATACAGCGGATATTATTGACTATCAGGCGGGCGGTTACAGTAACAGCGTCCGTTTTGCTGGCGGCTCTGTCCTGCTGGGCGGCAACAAAAACAACAGCGCCACCGTTAGCGGCGGCGGTGGCGGTGGCGGCGGTGGCGTCGCCGCGCGGAAAGCTATCATTACCATTAACAAGGCGGATAGTGAAAATCAAACGCCCCTTGCAGGAGTGTCCTTTACTTTGTATCAATGGGACAGCGACAGTAATACGCGGGGCCTGCCCTTCGCCCAAGGGAAAACTGACGCCCAAGGAAAGCTGTCGTTCAAGGTAAAGCCCAATGCGGTCTATGAATTGGTGGAAACCGAAAGTGTTCCCGGTTATGGGAGTGCCTTTGGCTGGAACGACCTCCCCGATGGCGTGACCGCAACAGACGCAGGCCTTTTGGTCACAGCGGGAGCGGCAAAATCGGAGCTGACACTGAAATTGACCAATGAGGCCCATACAACCGACCTTGTGTTCCGGCTGGTCAATGAATCCGGCATCCCGATGACGGGTGAAAAAGTGCAGATATTTACGTCCGATCCCACAGGGAAACCTGATTTGGCTCCTGTCAAGGAAGTAACCGTTTCCTCTGATGGAACAGTTAAATTTTCAGGAATACGCCGCGGAGCAGCATACTATGTCCGGCGGCCTGATGGTGGAGTAATGCCTGTAAACGTGCCCGCCCAGGTTAATGACGAACCAACGGTGACTTTGCCGGATGGTACATCGGCAACACTTACGGCAAATTATCAGGTTACAGACACCTCAACAACAGATCAGTGGACATTGACCGTCAATAAAGTAATCAGCGGCGGCACAACCCCTCTGCATGGGGCGACCATTGGGCTTTATGCGGACGCAGCTTGCCAGACCTTGATTAAAACGGGCGTGAGTGACCAGGACGGAACCGTTATTTTTTCGGGGCTGATAAAAGGTCAAAGCTACT
>Ga0224746_10071_pt1 | contig 16449 bp, 14 predicted proteins | sample LIM_F_Water_Bulk_FD_183000 | JGI IMG/M metagenome (GOLD analysis project Ga0224746, IMG submission 183000) | Enriched cells from gastrointestinal tract of the lab mouse from Pacific Northwest National Laboratory (PNNL), Richland, Washington... | ecosystem: Host-associated > Mammals > Digestive... | reverse complement strand
CCTCCACCACGGGGGCCAGAAAAACCACCATCAGGATCGTACTCCGGGGCGAGGTCCCCAGCCGCGTCAGGATCGCCTGATCGTTGAGATTCACCTGTCCCGCGTTCAGGAGCCCCAGTATCCGGCAGACCAGCTCGTTGAGCCCGTAAAAGGCCACCATCCCTACCCCGGCTGTGCCCAGCACCTGCCAGGGACGGTCAAAAAACGCCCGTGTGTTCCTGCCAAAGAAGCCCCAGAAGGCGATCAGCACAAGTCCAAAAAGGACGGCATAGTACGCCGCGTCCCGCAGCCCCCGGTCCAGAGAGACCCCGAAAAGCCGCTCCGCCCCATTGAACAGCCACTCCGCCGTCAGGGGCAGGACGAACACATAGACCGCCAGCACCACGCCCCCCAGCAGCTTCTCCCCGGAGGTCATGCCGGTCCCCCTGGCGCCTCTCTTCGCCATATCTCCGCCCTCCTTCTTCCATTAACGCCGCCCATGAATACAGCTTCAAAGTTCTTTCCGATTCTTTTCCTTTCAGGAAAAAGAATCACGACAGCTTCTGCTTCAGCTCATACAGCAGCCCCATGGCCTCGATGGGCGTCATGGCGTCGGGCTGGGCCCGGCGCAGCCGGTCGATGACCTCCGCCTCGGAGATGGCCTCCATGGACACCTGCTCCTCTCTGGGCGCGGCCAGCAGGGGCGGGGTCTTCCCCGACTGGCTCTCCAGCTCCCTGAGAATGGTCCGGGCCTTTTTCACCACCGCCTCCGGCAGTCCCGCCAGCTTGGCCACCTCGATGCCGTAGCTCCGGTCCGCCCCGCCGGGGAGGATGCGCCGCAGGAACACCAGATCGTCCCCCCGGCTCTTGATGGCGATGTTGTAGTTCTTCACCCCCGGCAGAGTGTTCTCCAGCTCCGTGAGTTCGTGGTAGTGGGTGGCAAAGAGGGTCTTCGCCCCCAGCTTTTTCCTGTCCGCGCAGTGTTCCAGCACCGCCTGGGCGATGCTCATGCCGTCAAAGGTGCTGGTGCCCCGCCCGATCTCGTCCAGAATAAGGAGGCTCCTGCCGGTGGCGTGCTTCAGGATGTCCGCCACCTCAGTCATTTCCACCATGAAGGTGGACTGCCCCGCGCTGAGATCGTCGCTGGCCCCGATGCGGGTAAAGATCCGGTCCACCACCCCGATCCGGGCCGCCCGGGCGGGCACGAAGGACCCCACCTGGGCCATCAGCGTGATGAGGGCCACCTGCCGCATGTAGGTGGATTTTCCCGCCATGTTGGGCCCGGTGATGATGGCGATCCGGTCCTCCTTCTCCCCCATATACGTATCGTTGGGCACGAACAGGGAGGTTTTCAGCACCCGCTCCACCACGGGATGCCGTCCGTCGTGGATCTCGATAACGCCGCTCTCGTCCATCACCGGGCGGCAGTACCCGTTCTTCGCCGCCACGGCGGCCAGTGAGGCGAAGGCGTCCAGCTGCGCGACTGCCGCCGCCGTAGCCTGTATGCGCCCCATCTGAGCCCCCACCTGCTCCCGCAGCCTGGTGAACAGCTCGTATTCCAGCGCCGTCAGCCGGTCGCTGGCCGTCAGCACCGTATGCTCCAGATCCTTCAGCTCCTGGGTGATGAACCGCTCGCAGTTGGCCAGGGTCTGCTTGCGGATATACGTCTCCGGCACCAGATCATAATAGCTTTTGCTGACCTCGATGTAGTACCCGAATACTTTATTATAGCCCACCTTCAGGCTCTTGATGCCGGTCTTCTCCTTCTCCCGGGCCTCCACACCGGCGATGACGCCCTTGCCGCCGCTGAGGATGTCCCGGAGCCGGTCCACCTCCTGATCGTATCCGTCACGGATGACGCCCCCCTCCCGTACGGAGAAGGGCGGCTCGTCCACCACGGCCCGGCACAGCAGGGCGTACACATCCTCCAGCACGTCCAGCTCCCGGCCCAGCTCTCCCAGCCGTCCGCCGGAGAAGGGGGTCAGTCTCTCCCGCAGCTCCGGCAGCTTCTCCAGCGCCGCGCGCAGGCTGGCCATGTCCCGTCCTCCGGCGCTGCCGTAGACGATGCGCCCGATGAGCCGCTCCATGTCCCCGATGCCCTGCAGGGCGAAGATCAGCTCCTCCCGCCCGATGGCGTCCTTCACCAGAGCCTCCACGGCCCCCAGCCGCCGGTTGACGGCGGCCACGTTCAGCAGGGGGCGCTCCAGCCAGCTCCGCAGCAGCCGTCCCCCCATGGCGGTTTTCGTTTTATCCAGCACCCACAGCAGGCTCCCCCGCTTCTCCTTGCCCCGGAGGGTGGCGGTAAGCTCCAGATTCCGCCGGGTGTTCAGGTCCAGCTCCATGAACCGGCCCTGCTCGTAGTATTCCAGATCGCTCAAGTGGCTCAGGTCTGTCTTCTGGGTCTCGTACAGGTAGCCCAAAAGCCCCCCCAGCGCCAGCAGGGCGGCGGGATTTCCCTGGGGCAGGGCCCCGGCGGCCTCCCGGCCGTACTGCTTTTCCACCAGGCGGCGGCACGCCTCGGGCTGGAAGCGGGCCGCGCCGCCCCGCTCCACCCGGCAGTTGAATTTTTCCTTCAAAAGGGCGGCAAGCTCCCCCTGCGCACAGGCTCCCTCATTCAGAAGGGCCTCGGCGGGGGAGAAGCGGCCCAGCTCGTTCATCACGTGGTTGACCCGCTCCGGCCCCGTAAAGGCGGTGGCGTGGGTCTTCCCGGTGGTGATGTCGCAGAAGCACAGTCCGGCGTTGGTTTCGTCGATGTAGACGCCGCAGATGTAGTTGGCCTGATTCCCCTCCAGCATGGCCGCGTCCACGGTGCCGGGGGTGACCACCCGGATGATGTCCCGCTTCACGATGCCCTTGGCGGCGGCGGGGTCCTCCATCTGCTCGCAGATGGCGACCTTGTAGCCCTTGGAGATCAGCCTGGCGATATATCCGTCGCAGGAGTGGTAGGGGACGCCGCACATGGGGGTGCGCTCGTCCTCGGGCTTCGCCCGGTCCCGGGAGGTCAGGGTCAGGTCCAGCTCCTGACTGGCCACGATGGCGTCCTCGTTGAACATCTCATAGAAGTCGCCCAGGCGGAAAAAGAGGATGGCGTCCTTGTTCTCCTCTTTTATTTTCAGGTATTGCTGCATCATGGGGGTGGTATCTGCGGGCATCGTTCGTCATCCTCTCTTTTTGCCGGCAGCGCGGGGCTGGTTCGGTTGATTTTCCGTCTTGCTTCAGCCTTGACAAACCCGCCGCCCTGCTTTATAATAAATAACAGAAGGGCTGCTGCTGATCAGCGGTTCAGCTCTGAATAGTTTATGTTTCTACTTTATCCATAGAAACCGTCACTTGCCAGAGTGGCGGTTTCTGCGTCTCTTAATCATGATCGTGACTGTGTAGTCCTTCACATGAAATGTAATACGCATCAGCCTCACCTCCTTCCGGAGGATGTAGCCAAACCGCCGACCGTATGATTGCAGCGCCCTTCCGGCCTCCCTTGCGGGAGGCTTTTTTATTATACCGAAGGCGGCGGATTTTGTCAATTCCGGGTTTTCCGCTTCCTCTCCCGGCAGGCCAGCTCGTCCAGGCTCAGGTCATAAAAGTCCGCTAAGGCAACCAGAGTTGACAGCTGCGGTTCACGCTCCCCATACTCATAACGTTGATAAGTATGCACTCCAATGTCAATCTTTTCAGCAACATCCTTCTGCTTTAATCCTCTGCTTTCCCGCAGATAACGCAGATACTCGCAAAAACGCATAATTCCCCCTTGACATGCCCGTTCGGGCATGGTACAATCTCCTTAAGACATGCCCGAACAGGCATATGCCGAGAGGTGGAGAGATACAAAATGACTCTTATCAGCCAATTATTTTATGATATATATGATGCCGAATACGCCGCTCTGGAGGAGGACGAGGAATACCAGGCCGCCAAAACGGCCCGCGCGGAAGCGGAAAAGGAACTGGTTTTCGCCATGACCCGCAAGCAGCGCCGCATGTTCCATGACTACGCGGAAAAGGCCCGGCAGGTGGACGCCCTGGAACTCCGCCGCCTCTTCTCCCGCTGCACCCTCCTTCTGGAGGTCAAAAGACGTCCGCGTGTTTCACGTGAAACATCTGTTTCTTTATAGTGCCTCTCCGAACAGCGCCCAGGTATTGCTGCCGGTGATTTTCGCCTCCACATACCGCCCGATGAGGGAGCCGTCCCCGCGGAGATGGACCAGCCGCCCCCCCGCCGTCCGGCTGGAGAGGGGCCAGTCCGGGTCTCCGCTCTCCCCGTCCGCCAGGACCCGCAGGGTCTTTCCCACATAGGCCCGGTGGAGTTCTCCGGAGATCCGGTTCTGGGCGTCCAGGAGGCGGTCGAACCAGACCTGCTTTTCCGCCCGGGATTCGGGGTCCGGCAGCTTCGCCGCCGGGGTACCGGGCCGGGGGGAGTAGATGAAGGTGAAGAGGGCGTCATAGCGCACCTCCTCAATGAGGGAGACGGTCTCCATGGCCTCCGCCTCGGTCTCCCCGGGGAAGCCGGTGATGATGTCGCTGGTGAGAACCACGTCCGGCATGGCCTCCCGGACCATGCGGACCTTTTCCAGATACTGCTCCCGGGTGTAGCCCCGGTTCATAGCCTTCAGCACCCGGCTGCTGCCGGACTGGACCGGCAGATGGAGCTGTCTGGCCACGTGGGAGCATTCCGCCATGGTCTCAAAGAGCTTCCGCCCCGCGTCCTTGGGGTGGCTGGTCATGAACCGGACCAGATAGTCCCCCGGGATCCTGTCGATCTCCCGGAGCAGGTCCGCGAAGTCCATGGGCTTGTCCAGATCCTTGCCGTAGGAGTTTACGTTCTGGCCAAGGAGGGTGATCTCCCTGTATCCCGCCTCTACCAGAGAGCGGACCTCGGCCAGCACGTGGTCCGCCTCCCGGCTCCGCTCCCGGCCCCGGACGTAGGGCACGATGCAGTAGGAGCAGAAGTTGTTGCACCCGTACATGACGGATACCCATGCCTTTACGCCGCTCTCCCGGACCACCGGCAGTCCCTCGGCGATGGTCCCGTGTTCGTCGGCGATGGAGAAGGTCCGCTTGCGGTCCGTATACACGCCGTAGAGCAGCTCCGGGAATTTCCACAGGGCCTGAGGCCCGAAGACCAGGTCCACATGGCGGTAGGAGCTTTTGATTTTAGCCGCCACCACCTCCTGCTGGGCCATGCAGCCGCACAGGCAGATGATGAGGTCCGGGTTTTTCTCCCTGGCGTGGACCAGCTGGCCCACTGCGCCGAAGACCTTTTTTTCCGCGTTCTCCCGGATAGCGCAGGTGTTGATGACGATGATCCCGGCCGCAAAGGGGTCCCGGGTGAAGCCGCAGCCCATATCCCGAAGCATCCCCATGATGCGCTGGCTGTCGTGAACGTTCTGCTGGCAGCCGTAGGTATCCACCATGGCCAGCAGCTGCCGGTCCGGGCGGCGGAGAAGGGCGGCCAGCCGCCGGGTAAATTCCTCCTGCCGCCGGATCTCTCCGGCGGGGAGGACCACTTGTGTTCTGTCCAAAAGCAGTTTCCTCGCAGACTTGTAGAATAGCAGGTAGTATTATACAGGGAATTGCTCCAAAAGGCAAGTGCCCCCGTGATATATACTCCCCATTGCAAAAAACAGGCACAACTTTCCCAAAAGTGACCGGACCGCCGGCGGCCATAATCCCGGGGAACCGGCGGCAAAGCTGTTTACAGCAGGGTTTTGCACATTATCCACAGGGTTTTCCACATCATTATGTCAACGCCTCTCTGCCGGAAAAGTTGGGGAATGGCTAAAATGACGGAAGAGACGGGAAGCGGCGGTTGACAATTCCTCTCCGACAGGGTAAAGTATACCCCATACTGAAGCAGCGGAGGAACATGCTATGGAAAAATATCCCGCCCCGGCGGCGGAAACGGACATTACGCCTGCGGCCTCGGAGCTGGAAGCGCTGTGCGCCGCCGTCCACCCGGCGGTAGGGCGCGCCGGAGAAGAGCTGGAAAAACGCTACTATGAACGCCTGGCCGAGGAGGCCCTGGGGCCCAAATGGACCGGCGGCAGGCCGCCGGAGGACACCCAGGCGCTGCTGGACGGCGTCCAGGAGGAGCTGGAACATCTCCATCAGGCGTCCAGGGCCCTGGCCCAGTCCTATCAGTCCGTGGTGGGGCTGGAGGACGAGCTGAGCGCCCGGGTCCGGGACGTGCGCAAGAGCCGGGACCGGAAGTGGTACGTCCTCAATCCGCCCGCCAACGCGGGCATCGACCTGGAGGAGCGGCGGACGGATCACTTCGCCCAGGGGATCAATATGTATAAAATCCTGCTGGTGTGCATCGTGGGTAGCTTTGCCGGGGTCATCATCGAGATGATGTGGGCCTACGCCCGGTACGGCGTCATCGAGAGCCGCCGGGGGCTGGTCTATGGGCCGTTTAATCTGCTCTACGGGGCGGGGGCGGTGGTTTTGACGCTGACGCTGTACAAGTACCGCAACAAGGGGCGCATCTGGTCCTTCCTGGGGGGCTTTATCGTGGGCAGCGTGCTGGAGTATGCCTGCTCCTGGGGACAGGAGATGCTGCTGGGGTCGAGGTCCTGGGATTACAGCAACATTCCCCTGAATCTCAACGGGCGGATCTGTTTTACATATTCCGTGTTCTGGGGGATTCTGGGTATTGTGTGGATCAAGGATCTGTATCCCCGGATGGCAAAGTGGATTCTGAAGATCCCAAGCAAGGCGGGCAAGCCGTTGACCTGGGCGCTGACAGCGTTCATGATCGTCAATGTGATCGTTTCCTGCGTCGCCGTGGCCCGCTGGGCCTCCCGCAGGGAGGGCGAGGCTCCTGCCGGTCCCTTCTGGGAGTTTGTGGACAGGAGGTTTCCCAATGAGCGGATGGAGAGGATATTTGCCAATATGAGCTTTGGAGATGAGGGGTGATCTCCTCTGCGGCCCCTGCGGGGCCGCCTCCCGCTTGTTTCTAACAGTTAGATTCGCCCCTGCCCGTGGGCCCGCCTACGGCGGGCTTAGCGCTAAAAGCGCCGCAAGCGGCGCTTCACGGGGGCGGGGACGGGGGCGTACTTTTCGTGTGAACGAAAAGTACCAAAAGGTCACTTAGGAAACTACGTTTCCTAAGAACCTTCCTTCATTACGGGGGTATTTTGTTGCGCTACGACCTTCAGATTTCCGGTCTATCATCCGTGCCTTGGGCCGATGCCACTTCCTGCTTCTGCGCACGGTCCTATCGATGGTGCTGGTTGCCTCGCGGCACTCGGCACGAGGGTCTGGTGGTGAGGGTGCGAACTTGTAAAATGTAGCGTTAGGACGCGTGCCCCTTGCAGGTGTTAGGCCGCCTACGGCGGCCCCAACCCTAAGGCGGCCAAAGGCCGCCCCACGGGCAGTACCCCTTTGAAAGGGCGGCAGCCGGAGTTCTACAAGTACCAGAGCGGCAGAAGAAGGACTGCAAATTCGGAGGCTTCGCCTAACCAAAAAACCCGCCGCACGGCCCTTTACTCCCCCGCCGAGGTTGGCCGCCGAACAGGCGGCCCCGAGAAAGGGATTCTTAAACCGTAGGTTTAAGCGCGTTTTTGCCTACTTTTGCCGCGTGGCAAAAGTAGGCGCGGAGTCCGGGGCCGCGCAGGTCCCGGGGCAGCAAATAGAACCGGCTCTATGAGAAAAGGAGGACCCCTATGACCCCATGGTTTACCCTTGACAGGATCGACAACGAAACCTTCATCCTCAGCGAATACCGCCACTGGGAAGAGACCCACTGCTACCTCCTGTGCGGAACAAAAAAAGCCCTGCTCATCGACACCGGCCTGGGCATCTGCGATATCTCCGCGGAGGTCAAAAAACTTACCCCCCTGCCGGTGACGGCAGCTGCCACCCACATCCACTGGGACCACATCGGCGGCCACAGGTACTATCCCGATTTCTGCGCCCACGAGGCGGAACTGGACTGGCTGAACGGGAAATTTCCCCTGAGCAGGGAAACTGTCCGTCAAATGGTCCTGGACCGCTGCGACCCGCCGGAGGACTTTGACATCGGGAAGTACGAGCTGTTCCAGGGCGCGCCCGCCCGGGTGCTGCGGGACGGGGACGTCATCGATCTGGGCGGGCGGCTGGTGGAAGTCCTCCACACGCCGGGGCACTCGCCGGGCCATATGTGCTTCTTTGAACGGGAGCAGGGATACCTCTTCACCGGGGACTTGGTCTACAAGGACGTGCTGTTCGCCTGCTATCCCTCCACGGACCCGGAGGCCTATCTGGCCTCCGTGGAGCGGGTGGCGGCGCTGCCGGTGAGGCGGGTGTTCCCGGGCCATCACAGTCTGGATACCTCCCCGGAGCTGCTGGTCAGGGTCCGGGACGCCTTCCGGGAGCTGAAGGCGGCGGGGAAGCTCCATCACGGCGGCGGACAGTTTGATTATGGGGAGTTCGGGATATGGGTGTGATATGACAAAGAGACGATCTTTACTTCAAAATAACAGCTCGATCCATTGACAAATTTATACTTTTGTATCATAATATCTACAAATATAGAAATACGGTATTCTGGCTCTTATGGAGGTCGATGCGTATGGGTACAATTAAGAAAAAACGTCTTATCGTATTCCTTTCTCTGCTTCTGATAGGCGCCGCCGCCCTGTTTTTCCATATGTATACCAGCAGTCAAGACAGCGTTTCTGGCGCAATGTATACCAGCAGTCAAGACAGCTCTTCCCGCACAATGTATGGCAGCAGTCAAAACGCCGTTTCCGGCGCAGATGCTTTATCGGAAGAGGAGGCGTGGAAGAATACTATGGCGGAACGGCTTGCCTCCTCTATAAAGAGCCTTGAAAATGTTGAGGACGTGAGCGTAAACACAGAGACGGAGCCTGTCGAGGTCGATATCACTATGTCAGACACCACTCCCCTTTCATCAGATGCCAGAGAGGGTATCGGGCGGCTGGCCGACGCGATGCTTCCAGACGCGGCGGTAGATTTCATGGAACCTGACAGCAAAAAATGAACCGGTCCGGGGCGGGAGCTTTTGCTCCCGCCTCTGGTTTTTTTCGGAATAACCAGACTTTTTTCTCCTCCGGTTGCCGTGGGAAGGGCAACTTTCGGGGAAAATGGGGCATAGGTATCTTGTACTTTTGGGAGGCACCTATGGAAAAGCGCGTTTCGTTTATCTTCTACCGCTCCTTTTATGACGCCATCACCCTGCTGGAGCCGGAGGAGCGGCTGGAGGCCATGATGGCCGTCTGCCAATACGGCCTGGACGGCACGGAGCCCGCGCTGAAAGGCGGGGCGGCGGCGGTCTTCGCCATCGCACGGGCCAATCTGGACGCCAATCAGCGCCGGTATGAAAACGGAAAGAAGGGAGGACGGCCGAAAAAAGCGGAGGTTTTACCGAAAGAAACCAGTGACTATTTTGATATAGCCCGGCGGTATGGCCTTTGACAACCTAATGAAACAGTAACAGAAAAGGAAAAAGAAAATCAGACTTTTACAGGAAAGGAAACAGAAACGGAAAAGGAGTGCAGGGGGAAAACCCGCCGGTACCCCCGCCAGGGAGGTGAATTTACAAATTGTTCAAATTGCCCGGGGCAAATCGTATTGACAGATGAAAACAATCGTGCTACACTTCCTTTAGCACTCGGGGGAACAGAGTGCTAAAGGAGTATCATTCATGGAATTGACCGCCAGAAAGAAGCAAATACTGAAGGTGGTCACCGAGCGGTACATTGACGCCGCCGAACCGGTGGGCTCCAAGTTCATCGCTCAGGCCATGGGCGGGAACCTCAGCTCCGCCACCATCCGCAACGAGCTGGCGGACCTCACGGAGCTGGGCTACCTGGAGCAGCCCCACACCTCGGCGGGCCGGATTCCCTCTCCCAAGGGCTACCGGCTGTACGTCAACGAGCTGATGGAGCGCCGCTCCGTCTCCGACCAGGAGGCCGCCGCCATCAGTCAGGCCCTGGGGGGCCGGATGCGGGAGCTGGACAGCGTCATCGCCCAGGCGGGGCAGCTGGTCTCCTCCATTGTCAGTTATCCCGCCTACGCGGCGGCGGTGGGCAAGGGAGGCGTCACGGTCCGGCGCTTCGACCTGCTTCCGGTGGACACGGGCAGCTTTATCGCCGTGGTGATGACCGCCGACAGCCGGGTGAAAAGCCGGCTGCTGCGCACGGACCTCCCCGTGGAGGCCGAACAGCTCTCCGCGCTGGCCAACCTGCTCAACACCCACTTTACGGAAACCGGGCCCGAGGGCATGGGGGAAAAGCTGATGGCCCTCACCGGCCAGCTGCCCCCGGAGCTGTTCATGCCGCTGTCCCTGGCGGTGGAGTACGCCGGGGAGGTTATGGACCGGAGCGCCAGAAACCAGGTGTTCACCACCGGACAGACCCAGCTGCTCCTCCAGCCGGAGTTCCAGGACCCCGGGCGGGCCAATGAGCTGATGCGCCTGCTCACCGATCAGAAGGCGGAGCTGCCGGTGCTGGACGAGAATACCCCCATGCAGATCCTCATCGGGCCGGAGAACGTCAACGAGGCCCTGAAGGACGCCAGCGTGGTGGTGGCCAGCTACGACATCGGGGAGAATATGCGGGGGCTCATCGGCGTGGTGGGACCCACCCGGATGGACTATGCCGCCGTAGCCGCAAGGCTCAGTTATTTTGCCGAGAGTCTGACAAAAATGTTTGGGAAAAGCAATCAGCTGCCCCCGAAGGAGGAAAATAAATCGTGAGCAAGAAAGAAAAAGACATCCCTCTGGACGAGGAAAAGGAGTCCCAGGCTCCCCCGGCGGAGGAGGCCGCTCCCGACGCCCCCGGCGGCGAAAGCGAGACCTTCACCGTCACCCGGGAACAGATGGAGCAGATGGAGGGCCTGGCCGGACAGCTGGCGGCGCAGAATGACAAATACCTTCGCCTGGCGGCGGAGTACGACAACTACCGCAAGCGCACCGCCAAGGAGAAGGAATCCATCTACCAGGACGCCAGGCTGGACACCGTGGAGAAATTCCTGGAGGTCTACGACAACCTGGAACGGGCGGTGCAGCAGGCGGGCGGCGAGGAGAACGTCCACAAGAAGGGAATGGAGATGATCTTCCACCAGCTCATTGCCGTGCTGGAAAAGATGGGGGTCACCATCCTGGACCCCATGGGCGAGGCCTTTGACCCCGAGCGGCACGAGGCCGTGATGCACATCGACAGCGAGGAGCTGGGGGAGAGCGTTGTTTCCCAGGTGTTTCAGAAGGGGTTTTTGCTGGGGGAGAAGGTTATTCGGTTTGCCAGGGTGCAGGTGGCCAACTGATGCGGCCCAGCGGGCCGCCGCCGCTTGTTTCTGACAGTTAGATTCGCGCCTCCCGGCGCGGGGCCGCGGAGGCCCCGGGGCATCACTCCCCCCGCCGCGCGGAGCGCGGCAGAAGAAAACACCCAGGTTATCCAACCTTTGTTAATAAAAAATTTTTCCATATATTCAGGAGGACAAACACCATGTCTAAAGTCATCGGTATCGATCTCGGTACAACCAATTCCTGCGTAGCCGTCATGGAGGGCGGCGAGAGCGTCGTCATCGCCAACGCGGAGGGCAACCGCACCACCCCGTCGGTGGTGGCCTTCTCCAAGACCGGCGAGCGCATGGTGGGCCAGGTGGCAAAGCGCCAGGCCATCACCAACCCCGACCGGACCATCGCCTCCATCAAGCGGGAGATGGGCTCCGACCACCGGGTGTCCATCGACGGCAAGAACTACACCCCCCAGGAGATCTCCGCGATGATCCTCCAGAAGCTCAAGGCCGACGCCGAGAGCTATCTGGGCCAGACCGTCACCGAGGCGGTCATCACCGTCCCCGCCTACTTCACCGACTCCCAGCGCCAGGCCACCAAGGACGCCGGCAAGATCGCCGGCCTGGAGGTCAAGCGCATCATCAACGAGCCCACCGCCGCCGCCCTGGCCTACGGCGTGGACAAGGAAGAGGACCAGAAAATCATGGTCTACGATCTGGGCGGCGGCACCTTCGACGTGTCCATCCTGGACATCGACGCCGAGAGCCGGACCATCGAGGTGCTGGCCACCGCCGGCAACAACCGCCTGGGCGGCGACGACTTCGACGAGTGCGTCATGAAGTATCTGGTGGCCGAGTTCAAGAAGGCCGAGGGCATCGACCTCTCCGGCGACAAGGTGGCCATGCAGCGCCTGAAGGAGGCCGCCGAGAAGACCAAGATTGAGCTGAGCGGCGTCACCTCCTCCAACGTCAACCTGCCCTATATCACCGCCGACGCCACCGGGCCCAAGCATCTGGACGTGACCCTCACCCGGGCCAAGTTCAACGAGCTGACCGAGCATCTGGTGGAGGCCACCATGGGCCCCGTGCGTCAGGCCATGAGCGACGCTGGCCTCAGCGGCAGCGAGATCTCCAAGGTGCTGCTGGTGGGCGGCTCCAGCCGCATCCCCGCCGTTCAGGACGCCGTGAAGCGGATCACCGGCAAGGACGGCTTCAAGGGCATCAACCCCGACGAGTGCGTGGCCATGGGCGCCGCCATTCAGGCGGGCGTCATCGGCGGCGACACCTCCACCAGCATGCTGCTGCTGGACGTCACCCCGCTGAGCCTGGGCATCGAGACCATGGGCGGCGTATGCACCAAGCTCATCGAGCGCAACACCACCATCCCCGTGCGCAAGAGCCAGATCTTCTCCACCGCCGCCGACAACCAGACCAGCGTGGAGGTCAACGTCCTCCAGGGCGAGCGGGAAATGGCCGCCGCCAACAAGAGCCTGGGCCACTTCCACCTGGACGGCATCGCGCCCGCCCGGCGGGGCGTGCCCCAGATCGAGGTCACCTTTGACATCGACGTGAACGGCATCGTCAACGTCTCCGCCAAGGACCTGGGCACCGGCAAGGAGCAGCACATCACCATCACCTCCTCCACCAACATGTCCAAGGACGACATCGAGAAGGCCGTGAAGGAGGCGGAGCAGTACGCCGCCGAGGACGCCCGGATCAAGGAATCCGTGGAGACCCGCAACAGCGCCGATCAGATGGTCTATCAGGCGGAGAAGACCCTGGGCGAGATGGGCGATAAGCTCCCCGAGAGCGACAAGGCCAGCGTCCAGAGCGCCATCGACAAGCTGAAGGAGACCCTCAAGGGGGAGGACACCGCCGCCATCAAGGCGGATACCGAGGCCCTCCAGCAGGCGTTCTTCGCCGTCAGCGAGAAGCTGTACCAGCAGGCGGGCGGCCCCCAGGCCGGTCCCGGACCCGACATGGGCGGCCAGCCCGGCGGGGATGCCGGCGGCCAGCAGTTCTACGACGCGGACTACAAGGTCGTGGACGAGGACGGCCAGGACAAGTAAGCAGAATACGCTTCAAATGGGACGGGGATGTGTGCCCCGCCCCGTTTGGAGTGTTTTGCGAGAGATTGGATGTGAGAGACTATGGCCGAAAACAAGAGAGACTACTACGAGGTCCTGGGCGTTCAGAAGACCGCCACGGACGCGGAAATCAAAAAGGCCTACCGGAAGCTGGCCAAGGAGAACCACCCGGACATGAACCCCGGCGACAAGAGCGCCGAGGGGCGCTTCAAGGAGATCAACGAGGCCTACGAGGTCCTCAGCGACGCCGGCAAGCGCTCCCGGTACGACCAGTTCGGTTTCGCCGGAGTGGACCCCAGCTACGCCGCTCAGAACGGCGGCTACGGCGGCGGGTTTGACGGGGGCTTTGACTTCGGGGACCTGGGGGACATCTTCGGCAGCTTCTTCGGGGGAGGCTTCGGCGGCGGGACCCGGTCCCGGACCGGCCCCCAGCGGGGGGACAGCCTGCGCATGGGACTGACCATCTCCTTTGAGGAGGCGGCTTTCGGGTGCGAGAAGGAGGTGTCCCTGGAGCGGGTGGAGCAGTGCGAGACCTGCAAGGGCTCCGGCGCGGCCCCGGGCACCAGTCCGGAGACCTGTACGGGCTGCGGCGGCTCCGGCACCGTACAGCAGCGCCGCCAGACCCCCATGGGGGTCTTCGCCACCACCGGGCCCTGCCCCAAGTGCGGCGGCAAGGGGAAGGTCATCTCCACCCCCTGCAAGAGCTGCGGCGGCTCCGGACAGACCAGGAAGCGGAAGACCGTGAAGGTCACCATCCCGGCGGGCATCGACGACCGGCAGATCATTTCCCTCCGGGGACAGGGCAACGCCGGGCGCAACGGCGGCCCTGCCGGGGACCTGCAGATCGTCATTTCCGTCCAGCCCCACCAGCTTTTCCGGCGGGACGGGGCCGACGTCTACTGCGACGCGCCCATCACCTTCACCCAGGCGGTGCTGGGCGGGGAGCTGGAGATCCCCACCATTGACGGCAAGGTGTCCTACACCCTGCCTGAGGGTACCCAGACCGGCACCACCTTCCGGCTCAAGGGCAAGGGCATCCCCGTGGTCAACGGCCGGGGAAGGGGCGACCAGTTCGTTACCGTACACATCGAGACCCCCAGGGGCCTCAACCGGGAGCAGAAGGAGGCCCTGCGGAAGTTCAGCGATACGCTGAAGGAACACAACTACAAGGAGCGGAAGAGCTTCTTTGACATGTTCAAAAAATAGGAGGAAGTCGGTATGAAGATCTCGATCGCGTCCGACCACGGCGGGTACGCGCTGAAGGAGGACCTGCGCTCCTGGCTTACGGAGCAGGGGCATGAGGTGGAGGATTTCGGCTGTCACGGGCTGGAGAGCTGCGACTACGCTGATTTCTGCGAACCCGCCGCACGGGCGGCGGCGGAAGGGAAGTGCGACCGGGGCATCGTCATCTGCACCACCGGCATCGGGGCCTCCATTACCGCCAACAAGGTGAAGGGGGTCCGGTGCGCCCTGTGCAGCGAGCCCTGGAGCGCCCAGATGACCCGGCGGCACAACGACGCCAACGTGCTGGCCCTGGGGGCCGGGATCACCGGGCCCCTCATGGCCCGGCAGATCGTGGAGGCCTTTCTGCGCTTTCCGTTCGAGGGCGGGCGGCACCAGAGGAGGGTCGATAAGATCGCGGCGGTGGAGAACCGGTAGGCCTTTTCTCAGACGGAAGCGATGCAAAATGGTTTCGGCGGCGCGTGCGCTGTCAGGCCGGCCGCTGGGCTTTGTCCAGCGGCCGGCCTGATCTATTTCCTGTTGAACAGTTTGCTCTGCGCACGCGGGCAGCATCATCGGGTGCGGATCCTCTTCAACAGAATGCCGCAGACTATACACGCTGCAAGAAAAATGCCCAGCAGGGGGCAGAGCGTCCGCCAGGAAAACCCGGGGGCGGTCATCCATTCGTACCCCCATGCCGCGGGGAAAAACTCTCCGGCAATGACGAAGGCCTTCGGAAGCATTTCCTTTGGGAACATGATTCCCGACAGCATCGTGGACGGGAGGAAGAGGAGGATGGAGATCATGGAGGTATTTGCGGTATCCTTTACGGCCAGGCCGACGACGCTGGCGGCGCTGAGAGATACGGCGATCAGGACCACCAGCCCGCTGAAATAGATTCCCGGATGCTCCGGGAGCTTTGCGTCAAAGAGAACCGGCGCGGCCGCATAGAGAATGCCGCTCATGATGAGCAGATGCACGAACGCGGAGCTGTTTATCAGGGCCAGTCCCAGGGACAGCGGCACGCCGTTTGCCTGGTATGCGTTTTTGATGTCGCTCCGGTATATCTCCACCAGGGACGGCGGCAGTCCGATCAGCGCGCCCATGGTAACGGCAAAGACGGTCATGGACTGGATCAGGGTCTCCCGGCTCTCCGGCATGACAGATGTAAAAATTCCTCCCATTACCGCAAAGAACAGGAGCGGAACGGCATAGCAGGTAATCAGCATGGTCCGGCTGCGCAGATCCAGCTTCCACTGCAACGCGACGCCATATAAAAATCCGTTCATCGCCTATTCCCCCTTCGCAATTTTCAGAAAATGCTGTTCCAGGGACCCCCGGTCCACCCGGATGTCCTGTATGACGGCGTTTTTTTCCTGATAACTCTTGAGTATTGCCGTGAGGCTGGTTTCGATATCGCCGGTCCCATAGGTTTCCGTGCCCTGATCCGTCCGAATCTGGATGTTATAGTGCTTCCCGATCTTTTCCGTCAGCTCTGTGACCGTTCCCGCAAAGGCGATCCTTCCATCCCGCAGGATCGCAATGCTGTCACACAGGCTCTCCACCTCGGCCATGTCGTGCGTGGCCAGAACGATCGTTTTTCCCCGCGCCTTCAGTTCGCGGATATACCGGTGGAGGGAGATGCGGCCCTCCACGTCCAGTCCCGCCGTTGGTTCGTCAAGAAACACGATGTCCGGATCGCAGATCAGCGCCAGCGCCAGATGGAGCCGCCGCTTCTGTCCGGTGGACATTTCCTGGTACCGCTTGCCCGCAATGCTGCCGGTATCCAGCGCCGCCAGCATGGAGTGGTCTGCGGTCTTCCGGTTCCACCTTGCGAACAGCTCCACGGCTTCGGCCCCTTTGATGTGGGCGGGCAATGCCGCCGACTGCAGCTGTATCCCGATTCTGCCGTTTACGGATATCGTTCC
>Ga0224746_10066_pt1 | contig 16878 bp, 18 predicted proteins | sample LIM_F_Water_Bulk_FD_183000 | JGI IMG/M metagenome (GOLD analysis project Ga0224746, IMG submission 183000) | Enriched cells from gastrointestinal tract of the lab mouse from Pacific Northwest National Laboratory (PNNL), Richland, Washington... | ecosystem: Host-associated > Mammals > Digestive... | reverse complement strand
CGGCTGCGGAGCACCGCATATCGCCAGTTGGTCTTCGCCATCTCGCCGCGGACGAAGTCCTCCTCCAGCTCAAGGATCTCCGCCATTTTCCTGGCAATCAGGTCCTTGTACTCCTGACCGCTGATGGGCAGGGTCTCGCCCTCCTTCAGGCCGTCCACCAGCTTCTGGGCCCGCTGCTTATCCAGCTCCGCGGCCCGCTGCTCAATGACCAGGGGGTCCAGGAAGATGGTGTCCGCCGTGGCGGAGATAGCCAGCGTGATGCCGTTGCGGTCGTAGATGGTACCCCGGGACGCAGTCAGGACAGTGCTGAGCATCTGCTGGCTGGAAGCCCGGTCCTGAAGCTCCTTGTTCTGGTTGATGGTCAGATCGTAAGCCTTGGCGAACAGGGCCAGGAAGGACAGTACGCCGAACACCAGCAGCAGCGCCAGCGTCCGGCGCTGGATGACCAGCTTCGCCAGACGGGCGGAGTTGGCCGCCCGCTTCTTTTTCTTCTTCAGCGTCTCAATGGTGACAGGGGTCTTCTGCGGCCGGTTGGACCGTTCAGTCATTAAAATTACCTCCTTTGGGGTGGACAGACGGGCGCTTTCACGAATAAAAGGGAGCGAGAGGGCTGATCCTCCGCTCCCGTGGCTGCCGGAATGTAATCGGGTGGCCCCCAGGCGGGGCGGGATGTGTTTCTGTACTAAGCTATGCGGTCCGTCATCGGAAATATTCCGCCGCTGTGTAAAACCGGAAGGCGGCCAGGAAACCGCTCAGCCCTCCGCTGGCCTTGTGGACTGTGGTCTGGTCCTCGCCGGGCAGACGGATGTAAAATACCTGGCTGTCGCTGGGCTGGGTCATGCCGGCAGCCTCGGCGGCCTCCTTGACAGTGGACAGGTCGAAGGCCTGCTCGTGCCGGGTCAGCAGGGAGACTTGCTCCACCTCCAGCTGAGTGATCTGCGTCTTCATGGAGACGATGCTGCGGGAGATGGTGTTCATCTTTACATAACACAGCAGCAGCGCCACCATCAACCCAGCCACGCACAGCGCGCCGCCTACAGCGAGAAGGGAGACGGGCTGGGCGGGGCGGACAGCGGCCTTGACCTTGGCCCTTTGACGGGCGCGGCGCTCCGCGTCCGTCATCCGCTGGCGCTGGTAGAGCTGGTCGAAGTCCATGCGGCCACTGTTGTCCAAGCGGCGTTCCAGTTCCCGGCGGTCCAGCTTCCGGGCAAGGTTGCCGTCTACCGCGCCGGGGGCGCGGTACCGGCGGTCCGGTTGTCTGCTGTTTCGTGCGGCCATCGTCCAGTCCTCCTCTCCCTGAAATTTGAGTCAATCATCAGAAATCCGTTCTCTCCGCTACCCGGAGCTTTGCGCTGCGGGCGCGGGGGTTCTCCTCCAGCTCTGCGGGACCGGCCCCGATGGGCTTGCGGGTCACCAGCTTCAGCTTCGGCTTCTTCCCGCACACGCACACAGGGAACTCCGGCGGGCAGGTGCAGCCCGCCGCCAGCGAGCGCATAGCCTGCTTCACGATGCGGTCTTCCAGACTGTGGAAGGTAATCACCACCAGCCGTCCGCCGGGGGCCAGGGCGTCCGCCGCCGCCTCCAGCATGGGGGCCAAAGCGTCCAGCTCGCCGTTGACAGCAATGCGGATAGCCTGAAAGGTCCGCTTTGCGGGATGCTGCTTCTCCCGCAGGGCCTTCGGTGGCATGGCGGAGCGGATCAGCTCCACCAGCTCACCGGTCGTTCCGACCGGCTTGTCCTCCCGCCGCCGGACAATGGCCCGGGCAATCTGAGGGGCATACCGCTCCTCGCCGTATTCGTAGAGGATGCGGCGCAGCTCCTCATAACTCCAGGCGTTCACCACCTGCCGGGCGTCCAACCGGGCCGTTTCATCCATGCGCATGTCCAGGGGCGCGTCGTGCATGTAGCTGAATCCCCGCCGGGGCTCGTCCAACTGGGGAGAGGAAACCCCCAGGTCAAAGAGCATCCCGTCCAGTCTGTCCATGTTCAGCCCGGCAAGGATGTCCCCCAGGTCCCGGAAATTCCCATGAACCAGAGTTACCCGGTCCCCGAACTCCGCCAGCCGCTCCCGGGCGGCCTCGACGGCGGTCAGATCCTGGTCGATGCCGATGAGCCGTCCGCCGTCCAGCCGGCGCAGAATCTCCAGGGAGTGCCCCGCCCGCCCCAATGTTCCGTCCAGGTATGTCCCGTCCGGCTTGATGGTCAGGGCCTCCAAACACTCGTGCAGCAATACGGGCTTATGCCCATAGTCTTTTTCTTCCATATAGCAGTTTCTTTCGTTACCGTGCGGTCATTTTGGTGTAGAAGCGGGCCGGAAGCGAGGATAAAGTTCTTTTTGCTTACTTTTTCTTTCAAGAAAAAGTAAGTCAGAGTCCCAGCTCCTCCATCACGGCGGCCAGGTTCTCGGGGTCGAGGCCGGCAGCCTCGATGGGAGCCCACCGCTCCGGGTTCCACAGCTCCACGCACTTGGGCGCGCCATTGATGATGACCTCCCGCTCCAGGGCGGCGTACTGCCGCAGCTTTGCGGGGATGAGGATGCGCCCCTGGGAATCCGGCTGGCACTCGGCAGCGTTGGAGAAGAAAGCGCGCATTTTCCGAACCTGGGAGTCAGGCAAGGTGTAGCACTTCCCCATCAAGTCTGCCCACTTGGCGTCAGAGTAAACAGACAGGCAGCCGTCCAGTCCGCTGGCGACGTAAAAAGTCTCCCCCAGCTCCTCGCGGAATTTGGCGGGGATGAACAGGCGGCCCTTTGCGTCGATATTGTGCTGGTACTGCCCGATCACGGCTTCCCACCTGCCTCTCCTCAATTTGCATGGGTGACGGCGGCCTGTCCTGGACCGCCGGCTGTGGACGGGGGAGCCGCTTGGGTGGACGCTTTTGGGAAAACGCTCTACTTCTCCCCACTTTGCACCACTTGACAATAGTATACGTTAAGACGGCGAGAATTGCAAGGGCAAATTTTCTATTTTTTCCCATAGAAAGCTGTCGATTTTACGAGAAAACAGGTAAAATCCAGGATTTAAAACATCCGTTCCAGCAAGTAAGGACAAAAAAACCGCTCGCAGCATCAGATATGACGCGGCGGGCGGACAAAAAGGTGAAATATGGATATGAGAGAAAGAACTTCAGGAAAACCCCCGAAAAATTGTAGGGTTTCACAAAATTCTCAGGATTGCCGGGAGCCGTTCTGTTCCTCCAGGCGGGCCTGCTGGGATTGCAGTTTCTCCCGGGAGACAGCCCGGAACCGGGCGCGGGAGTCCCGCACCTCCTCCAAGGCCTGCTGGATGGCCTCCTCCGTCCGGCGCAGGGCGTCGTCGGCATACTCATTGGCCACATTGATAATCGTCTTGGAGCGGTCATTGGCCTGGGTGACGATATCCCGGGCCTTGTCCCGGGCGACCCGGGCAATCTCGCTCTCGCCCACAATGGTCTTGGCGTCCAGCTCCGCCTGACGGCGGATGCGCTCGGCCTCCTTCTTGGCGTCCTCCACATACTCATCCCGGCGGCGGATCAGATCCTGGGCCTTTTTCAGTTCAACGGGCAGCTCGCCCTTGATCTGATCCAGCAGCTCCAGCGCGTCGTCTCGGACGACGATGCACTTGTCAGGGCTGAGGACGACGCCCTTGGCCCCGTCGATCATCTCAATGAGGAGATCAATTAAATAAAAAACATCGTTTGCCATAGCTGCTATCTTACCTTTCCTTGTCTGATCCTGCGGAGGAGTTCCTCCGTCTCCGGAGGGATATAGGGAGCTGCCGGCCGGTCATAGCGGAGCATCTCCCGCACCAGAGTGGAGCTGACGTGCAGATGCTCCGGACGGGCGGGGAGAAAGACCGTGTCCAGCTTTGGATACAGGTCCCGGTTGATCTGGGCCATCTGGATTTCCCAATCCAGGTCCGATGCGCCGCGCACCCCTTTTACAAGGGCGCAGGCCCCGCTGCTCTGGGCGAAATCAGCCAGCAAGCCGTCGCAGGCGGCGGCTTCCACGTTGGCGAGGCGGGCTGTGGCGGCGCGGGCCAGCTCCAGGCGTTCAGCCAGGGAAAACATGGGGTTCTTTTCACCGTTGACCATGACGCAGAGGATGACTTTATCAAAAATGGCGGCGGCGCGGGCCGCCAGGTCCATGTGGCCTATTGTAATCGGGTCGAAGCTTCCGGGGCAGATGGCGATTTTCATTCCGCGTTTTCCTCCCGGCAGATGAGTGTGAGTCTGGTCTTGCCATAGCGGTAGCTGCGGCGCTGGAAGTAGGGCGGCTCCACCGGGGGAGCGTCCCAGTCCACAGATGATTCGCATACCATTATACCATGGTTCGACAAAATGTCAAACTGAGAAATTGCTTTTATGGAATTTTTTAGCAATTCCGAGTCGTAGGGGGGGTCCAGAAGGATCAGATCGAAGCGTTCCCCGCAGGAGGCGAGGAAGGCCAGAGCGTCGCCGGGGACTACCTTGGCGTTGGCCCCCAGACCGGTGAGGCGGAGGTTTTCTCTGATGAGGGCAGCGGCGTCCCGGCGCTGTTCCACAAAGACGGCGCTGGCCGCGCCGCGGCTGAGGGCTTCGATTCCCAGCTGGCCTGTGCCGGCGAAGAGATCCAGGACCTTTCTCCCTTCTATATCGAATTGAACGATGTTGAAAAGACCTTCCTTTACCCGGTCGGTGGTGGGACGGGTTTCATACCCCGGTAATTCTTTTAGCCGCCGCCCGCGAGCGGCGCCTGTTATCACTCTCATGTTGATTATATTCTCCTACAGGTAAAAATTTCTGTTCGACAGCCCGGGGGCTTCTCGCCCCCGGACGCCCCCGGGTACTTTTGCCCCGCGGCAAAAGTACCCAAAAACGCGCTCAAACCTACGGTTTGAGAATCCCTTGAGCATCGCCCGCAGGGCGATACTTTATGTTTTTGTTTTATTAACGCTACGATCTGGAAGACTGGTTGTTCTGCGGGGACGCTGTGGGCCGCCAGCAGTCCCTGCTCCTGCGGATACGCGCTGCCGGAAGATTTCGCTGCTGCGCCGATGGCGCCTGCCTGTTTTCCGGTGCCGAGACCTGTTCTGGTCTGATTCGCTCTTGTAGGGGCGGATATTATTCGCCCACGCACCGAAGGGCCGTGCCGCAGCATGGATAGCTCCGCCCCATGGGCGGAAAAAAACGTGCCGCTTGGAGGACGGCGTGGATAACTCTCTATATATTATGTCAAACCAACCCATTTTTCAATAGCAATCTGCCAAGTTTTCAGACATTTTGAGGATTTCACAATTCACACTTGTTATCCGGGAAAAAATAGTATATAATCATTTAATGCGAAAATACGAAATTACCGCTGAAAGGGTGTTTTCCATGATAAAACTACAAGGTTCCAAAGGACAAATCAGCATCAGCGACGCCGTGTTCACCAATATCACTGGCAACGCTGCCACCAACTGCTTCGGCGTCAAGGGTATGGCCTTCCGCTCCATGACCGACGGCCTCGTCCACCTTCTGCGCAAGGAAGCTATGAGCAAAGGCGTCCAGGTCATCTACAATGAGGACTCTTCCGTCTCCATCCGCCTGCACATCATTGTCGAAAACGGCATCAACATCACCGCCGTCTGCCGCTCCATCATGAGCGAGGTCCAGTACAAGGTCAGCAAATTCACCGGCATCCCGGTGAAAAGCGTGGACGTGTGCGTCGATTCTGTTGTGTCTAATTCCAAGGGGGTTTAACGGGAGATGATTCATTCGATTGACGGAAGCCAGTTCAAACAGATGGTCCTGCACGGCGCGGCCGCCATTACCCGCCAGAAGCAGCAAATCAACGACCTCAACGTCTTCCCCGTCCCCGATGGCGACACCGGCACCAACATGTCCCTCACCATCGGCACCGCCGCCGCCGAACTGAGAAAGGGCAGTATGGCCGCCATAGGCCAGGCCGCCTCTGTTACTGCCAGCGCCCTGCTGCGGGGCGCCCGGGGCAACTCCGGCGTCATCCTGTCGCTTCTCTTCCGCGGGATGTCCAAGACGCTCAAGGGGCGGGACACCGCCGACGGCGCGGCCCTGGCTGGAGCGATGCAGGAGGGCGTCGCCTCCGCCTACGGCGCGGTGATGAAGCCTGCCGAGGGTACGGTGCTCACTGTGTCCAGACTGGCCGCCAAGCGCGCCGCTGAGGCTGCCGGGGAGAACAACGACGTGGAGTACGTCCTCGGCGAGGCCATCCGCGTGGGATACGAGGTCCTGGCCCAGACGACGGATATGAACCCTGTACTGAAAAAGGCAGGCGTGGTGGACGCGGGCGGCAAGGGGTATCTGGTCATCCTGGAAGGGATGCTGGCTTCCCTGCGGGGGGAACCCATGCCCGAGGTGGACGAGGGCGCCCCGAAACAGGACAAGGCGGACTTCAACGTCTTCTCCGAGGAGGAGATCACGTTTGCCTTTGACACAGTGTATATTGTGCGGAAAACGGATCCCAATGTGGACCTGAAGCCTCTGCGGGTATATCTGGGCAGCATTGGCGACAGTCTGGTCATTGGTGAGGATGACGAGGCTTTCAAGGTCCATGTCCATACCAACGTCCCCGGCGACGCCCTGACTGAGTCTCAGAAGTATGGTACGCTGGAGCTGGCGAAGATCGAGAATATGCGCACCCAGTACGACGACGTGGCCGCCGGAAAGAAGGCCCAGAGCGTTGACGACCTGGAGCGGGTTGAGGAGGAGCTGGAGAAGGGCGGAGTTCCCGCTGAGCCTGCCAAGCGCTACGGCTTCCTGGCGGTCTGCGCCGGGGACGGTCTGGCAGAGGTTTTCAAGGACCTTGGTGTGGACGGCGTGATCTCCGGCGGGCAGACCATGAATCCCTCCACGGAGAGTATTCTCAAGGAGATCGAGAAGGTTCCCGCTGAGACAGTCTTTGTACTGCCCAACAACAAGAACATCATTATGGCGGCCCAGCAGTGCGTGGGACTGACCGGCAAGGAAGTGGTGGTGGTTCCCACGGAGACCATCCCCCAGGGCGTCACCGCTATGATGAATGTTGACACGGAGATGGAGCCCGACGAACTGCTGGGCGTTATGAGCGGAGCCATCAGCGGCGTGTCGACGGCCCAGATCACCTACGCCGCACGGAACAGCGACTTTGACGGCTTTGCCATCAACGAGGGGGACTACCTGTCCCTGCTGGACGGGAAGCTGTTCGGCACCAACCAGGATATCAATGTGATGCTGGATAAGCTGGCGGAGAAAGCCGCCGAGAAGGGCGCGGAGTTCGTAACGCTGTTCTACGGCGAGGATGTGTCCGAGGAGCAGGCTCAGGCGGCGGAGCAGCTTTTTACGGAGAAGTGCCCTGACGCGGAGCTTTCGGTCCTGCCGGGCGGACAGCCGGTGTACTACTATATTATCAGCATCGAGTAAGGATAAAAGCAGAGGCAGGCGGATTGTTCGTATCCGCCCGCCTCTGTTTTTCATACCGCATTGCGCTACTACTCTGCTTCCCGCAAAAGCTCCTCAGCGGAGATGCCGAACAGCTTCGCCAGCGCCAGGAGATTGGAGGTGCTGGGGTCGGAGCTGCCCTGCTCCCATTTTGAGACAGCCTGACGGCTGACGCCCAGCGATTCCGCGACAAATTCCTGCGTCATCTGGCAGCGGGTGCGGTGGGCGCGGATGGTCTCGCCCAGCGACCGTTTGACAGCGGACTGCTCCTCACGGACTGGTTTTGTGTGGATGTATTTCAGCAAAGCGCGGATGACAAGTACGACCAGTGTGACGAAAAGCACGGCGAAGGCAATCCAAATGATAAAAGTGATTGCCAAAAAGATTATTGTGCGTGAATGCGCCATCATGATAATCACCTCCTTTGAATGGATGATGCAAGTCTATCATGAAGCGGCGGTTGCCGCAACCAATTATTGCGCAACTATAGGTTGCGGAACGGAAAATCGCAATCTTTTGTACTGTCTCAGGCGTGGAAGTTGATTTTTCGCTTTGTAAATTGTCAACGAAAGAATGCACATTATTGTTTCGCGCGCTATGAAAATTGATTTCTCCTTTCCCCCAGGATTTTGCGTTGCACACCTGGGATTTTTGTGGTATCATAAAGAAAATGGTATTTTTTTCCCTGTCACTGACCAGTAGGAGGCGGTCCTTATGCTGAATGATACTTTGCGGGTGCAAATGCTGGGGGACTTTTCGATTTCCAACGGAACTGCTGCTATCAATAGCAGCAGTGACCGCTCCAAAAAGCTTTGGCTGCTGATCGCCTATCTCATCTGCCGCCGGGGGACCTGCGCCCCGCCGGAGGAGCTGATCGATCTGCTCTGGGGCGGCAGCCCCAAGGGGGCCAATCCCACAAACGCACTGAAAACCCTGTGCCACAGGGCCAGGACCCTGTTGAACCGGCTGGAGGACGGCGCGGGATATGACCTGCTGCTGCGCAGGGATGAGGGATACGCATGGAACACCGACGTATCCCTCGAGATGGATACCGACCAGTTCTCCGCCCTCTGTCAGTCCGCCGCCGGGACGGCGGACAGGGAGGCGCGGCTTTCGTGCCTCCTAGAAGCCGCCAGACTGTACCGGGGGGATTTTCTGGAGAAGCTGTCCTCTGAGCTGTGGGTCCTGCCCATTGCCTCCCACTACCACCGCCTGTATGTGGAGTGTGCTCAGGAGGCCCTGACTCTGTTGGAGTCCCAATCCCGCTGGGGAGAGGCGGCGGAGCTGTGCCGGGCCGCGCTGAAGCGGGAGCCCTGCAGCGAAGATTTTTGCCGGAGACTCATGAATGCGTTGATCTGCGCGGGGGACCAGCAGGGGGCGGCGGAGGTCTACGCCGAAACCAGGGAGCGGCTGATGACGGAATGGGGCGTTGTGCCCTCCGGCGAGATCCGGGACCTGTACCAGTCCGCCCTCCGGTCCGCAGCGCCTCAGACAATTTCCGCCAGTTCTCTGCTGTCACAGCTCCAGGAAGCGCCCTCCGGCGGCGCTTTGATCTGTGATTACGATTTCTTCCGGACCATTTACCATGCCAATGCCCGCATGTCTGAGCGGAGCGGGGATGCGGCTCATCTGCTCCTGGTCAGCGTCGCCGGCGCCGGCGGCGCGCTGCCGCCCCGCAGCCTGGAGCGGGTCATGGATCATCTCCAGGAGATCCTGCGCCTCTGTCTGCGCCGGGGCGATATCGCCGCACGGTGCAGCTCCTCGCAGTTTGCGGTTCTGCTCCCCCAGGCCAACTACGAAAACAGCCGGATGGTTTGCCAGCGGATCACCAGGGCGTTCAGCCGGCAATATCCCCATTCTCCCGCTCTGCTGCGCACCGACATCCAGCCGTTGGCCCCCGCGCCGGAGGAAGAAACCGGACCGCGTCCGTAGGGAAGCAGCAACAATTTCAGGGACAGCCCGGCGATTCAGCCTTGCTGTCCCTGTTCATATTTTCGTCATTTCATCAGTGCGCTGTCGATCAGCAGGAGCAGCTCCAGCACGCTGCGAAAGTTCTCCTGCTGATTGCCCTCCAGCCAGGAGACGGAGCCCTGCCAGCTGGCGTTCCGGCGGAACATGATCTGCATCGCAAAGGTAGCCCGGCTGCCCCTCCGGATGGGGCCCACTTTACTGCGGCCCGCAGTCCAGCCCTCGGGGGGCAGGAAGCTGCGGCGGGCGGTGAAGGACTGGGGGAACTCCATTCCGTCCAGCAGCGCCTCCATTTTGCGCAAAAGCTCCAGAACGCCGGAGAAGGGCTCCCCATCCTCCAGCGCCGGGTTGCACAGCCTGCCTGCCAACACTCCGCCGTCAAAGCGGTCAACGCAGATTACAGTCGTCCGGTATTCATTTCCCCACTGTTTTTCACGCATAGTACGTGGCCTCCTGATTGGTCTTTTTACAGTATAACACAGACTATCCCAAAATGCATCCTCAACTTTTACTCAAAGCGTAAAAAGAAGGCTTTCCACGCATAAAGAACATTTTGATATTTCGGAGGGAAGTAACAGTTTGGTGCAACAGCGCCATGCTGTTACTTCTTTTACCTGCGAAATTCCGGGGAAAAATCAACCTCCCCGATAAAGTTGTAGTGTACGTCAATCCGCTGGATGCGGTGGCCGCTGGACTTGTCGGCTTCGTGGACAACGATCTTGTCCACAAATTCATGCAGGAGTTGGGGAGTCAACGCTGTCGGCTCGGTGTACTTCTTTACAATTTTCAGAAAACTTCTGACATTGACAGCCTGCGCTTCGGATGCCTCTACAATGACGCTCAGACTTTCAACGGACTGTTTCAATTCTGCCTGCTCCGCTTCATAGGCTGCGGACAGTTTGGCAAATCGTTCGTCTGTCAGCTTACCTGTCACATTGTCCTCATAAAGTCTCTGTATAATTGCGTCCAATTCCGTAATACGCCGCCTTTGCTTCTCCAGCTTTCTTTTGGATTGCTCCTGTTCCGTGCGCTGAACAGCCAATTTGTTTTCTATCACGCGCCGGACAAACTCATCTTCGTCCTCCCGCGCATAGGCCACAACCCGCTGTAAGTTTTGCAATACAAGTTCTTCTAAAACTACTACGCGGATATAGTGTGCGGTGCATCGGTTGCTAAAGCGGCGGTAAGTACCGCAAGTGTAATTCTCCCGTTCATGCGCTGTGGAAATTCCACGACTATGATATAACCGCTTTCCACAATCAGAGCAGATAACCAATCCAGAAAACAATCCGATCTCGTCCTGCTTCATGGGCCGTTTCCGTTGCTCTCTGTTTTTTTGCGCGATTTCCCAGGTATCAGGGTCAATAATTGCTGGATGTGTATTTTCAAACCTTGTGTAGATAAAAAAGATACAAGCAAAAAACGCAGAAATAAAATTATTCAATGCGAAAGAAAAGACAGATTTGCAATGAGTAAAGCGAGAAAAAGTTGGATTTTTCAAAACGGCCTCTCGTTTCAAAAAATTTACGCACCAGAGATGCAAAAACCGCCTTTTGCGGACGGAGTAAACTCGCTATCCACCACCCCCGGAGCTACCGGCAAAGTCCGGCTGCTCTGGGGGATCTGCATTTCCCGCCACTGTTACATATGCTTCGTTTGTCTCTGGTTGTTTGGTAGTAATGGTAATAGCTTTCGCTATGCCTTTAGGCTATACTTGCTCTACCAACGAAGGGAGGGCGAAAGGGAATGGCAGCCAAGAGCAAATACCTTAATTTTCCGATAGAGGCAGCAGACCACCGAAAATTGAAATTGCTATGTTTGCACCGGGACTGTACCCTCAAATCGATCCTGCAGGAGATAGTCCACAGCTACGTTGAGAATGCGCCAGAGTTTAAGAAGGAGGAATCTTAATGGCCCAAACAAAAAATCTGTGTGCCCAGATCCCCACTGCCCTCCACGCCCAGGTCTGCGCGGCCAGAGAACAATCGGGCCTGACCACCGCACAGTACATCACCAATCTGTTACTCGAATACTACGAAATGAAGGAAAACGGAGGTAAAACGACTATGGCTAACAACAGCAGAACGATGGCCTTCCAGATCCCGGAAACCCTTTTCCAGCGGATCAAAGCCCACCTGGAGCGCGAGACCCAGCGCACTGGCCGGAAGCTGACCCAGCGGGAGTTCGTGCTGGGACTGATCGAGGAGGCCCTGGAGGCAGCAGAGCGACAAGCCGTGGAGGATATCCCGGAACCAGAGGAGGAACAGCCCAGCGAGGACGCCGGTGTCAGCCCCTGTGAGGCCCAGCCGGAGGGCGGCGACACCCAGCCCCAGGAGGATGGCGAACCCGCCGTGTGGGGCGCGTAACGGGCCGTGTGACGCCACAACAACTGAACAGTAGATGAGAAGCCCCCAGAGCATCCCGATCACCGGGATGCTCTGGGGGCCTCTTTTCGTTTTCGCCAAAGGAGGTGACTACTACGAGACGAACCCCAAATCCAGAGGATTTCTGGAAATTCACGGACGAGGAGATGGAGACTGCCAAGGGGACAGACCTGCCGGACCTGCTGGAACACTTGGGCTACACCGTCCGCCGCCTGGGTAGCCGGTATCACACCACCAGGGAGATGGACAGCCTCCGCATCAAGGACCGCCGGACCTGGAAGCGCTACTCCAACGGCACGGGCGGGGACGCCATCACGTTTTTGCAGGAGTTCTGCGGCAAGGATTTCCGGGAGGCGGTGAACTACCTGCTGGAGTTCAATGGAGGCCGCGCCAGGGACTCCCCCATCCCCCACCCCAAGCCTGTCCAGAAGAAGGAAAAACCTGTCTTCACCCTGCCCATCGCCCATGCAGATCAGCGGCGAGTGTTTGCCTATCTTCAAAAGAGAGGCATCGCCGCCCAGGTCATCCGTGGCTTTATCGACTCCGGCCTGCTGTACGAGGACAGCCTGCACCACAACTGCGTGTTCGTGGGCCGGGAGGTTGGCGGCAAGCCGGTGTTTGCCAGCAAGCGCGGCACCTACGACCTGAACGGCCCCGGCTTCAAAGGAGACGCGGTGGGCAGTGATAAAAGCGTGGCTTTCCGGCTCCCCTGCGACCCGGCCCTAAATTGGGTGGCGGTGTTCGAGGCCCCCATCGACCTTATGAGCTTCTGTACCCTGCACCGGCAGGTGCGGAGCAACGCCGTGGCCCTGTGCGGCCTCTACCAAGGGCCGCTGGACACCTACCTGCGGGAAAACCCTCATCTGAAACAAATTGTCCTGTGCCTGGATGCGGATGGGCCGGGACAGGAGGCCACAGAGAAGCTCCGGGAGGAGTACGGGCAGAAGGGCTACACCGTGTCCACCAGAACACCCGCCCACGGGAAGGACTGGAATGAGTACCTGCAGCAGTGCGGCCGGGCCAGGGAAAGGGGGGATCAGCGGCAGGCTGCGGCCAGATAACACCATCATTCAGGCCAAAAACAAACGAAAAAACGGAGGAACGTACACATGAAACGCATTTTCACTATCCTGTGCGCCCTTGCCCTCGTCATGGCCGGGAGCGCCACCGCCCTGGCGGCGGAACCGGAAGCGGGCCAGAGCGCCAGCTATTACCCTGTGTCGGTGGAGGAGTACACCTACGGCGACTTTGACGAGCTGCGGATCAACAAGACCTATCAGCTCTCGCTGGCAGACGATCCCAGCCTCATCCCCACCGAGGACTTCATCCGCAACGGGCGGCGCTACTATCTGCTGGACATGACCCGGAAGGACGAGGTGGGGGTGGACATCCAGACCCACACCGAGACAGTCACCAAGCCCAGCGACACCAACAGCCTGGAGGCCATCCTCCAGCGGCTGGATGCCGAGATGGAGGTGACCACCGAGGACGGCTATGTGGGCATCCTGCGGCTGGACCACACCAGCGTCCAGGTGACCACGGACGGCTACGCCACCAAGACCAGCACCCTCACCGCCAGCCGCAGCTATCCCAATCTGTCTGAAGCGGATACCTCCCTCATCCCCAAGAGCATCGAGGACAAGGGCAAGACCCTGACCTTGGGGGATGTGAAGTGGAGCGAGTCCATGGATGTGGACGGTGAGGGCAACCCTGTCACCCGGTACACCGCCACCGCCAGCTATACCGGGACCGCCAGCAGCCGGTACGCTACCGGCTACACCGTCAGCGCCAGCTATACCGGCGAGGTGTCCAAGGCCAACTGTGCCGTGGTGACCTACACCGCCATCTTCGGGAGCGAGAAAGCCCCGGAGGAATCCAAAGCTCCTGACGGCGATGAACAGCACGACTCTGACCCCGGCCAGACGGAGGGCCCCAACACTGCGGAGGACTCGGACGCCGTGAAGGAGCCTGCGAACCTGTCCGGCCTGAAACGCCCTGTGATGATCGGGGTGGTGGTGCTGGCCCTGGGTGTCGGCGGTATGTTCGCTTACAAAAAATTCCGTGAGAGGAGATAAAGCCCTTGAAATTCCGCAGTTTTCTGCTGGCCATGATGCTGTGCGCCCTCTGCGTCACCCAGGCCAGCGCTTTGGAGTACACCTTTGACGCCCCGGAGGATTACCTCTTCGGCCAGCCCACCTCGGATGACACCATCTACGAGTGGGAAAACCCCAACGTGGACCGGAGCAAGAACGCCGCCCTGATCGCACCCGGCTTCGGGACTCCCACCAGTTACCTCCCCGGCAGCGGCGAGTACCTTACCCCCAACCTCGTCCCCGGCGCACTATCCGGCGGCTTGGTCAATCAGGTGGGCAGTGCTGGAGCCAACGCCACTGGCGGCGCGGCGGGCAGTTCCGTCATCCCTGGCCAGTACCCCTCGGTGAGCGGCAATGTCACCATGACCCAGATTCCCGGCGGCAGCCCCACCGATATCGCCCAGGGCAATACCACGGGCGGCTACACCGAGGTGACAGACGATCTCTACTACAGCAACGGCAGCTTGGGCACTCTCAAGATCCCCGCCATCAACCTGACCGTCAAGGTCTACCAGGGTACGGACAGCACCGCGCTGAAGAAGGGCGCAGGCCACTTCACCAACACCAGCATCTGGGATGGAAATGCCTGCTTCGCCGGACATAACCGAGGGGTGAACAATCACTTCGGGAAAATCCATGCCCTGGAGGCGGGCGACACCATCACCCTGACCACCATGCTGGGGACCCGAACCTATGCTGTGACCAGCGTGGAGAAGGTCAGTGTCAACGATTCCAGCGGCACCGCCCCCACCACGGATAACCGTGTCACACTCTATACCTGCGTCATGGATCAGCCGGAGTACCGCTGGAAGGTCACAGCCATCCAGCAGGGGTAACGATGTCTTTCAATTCTCCGCGCTGTTCGTGAATCATGTTCGACTTTCCCCATCTTCTGTGGTATGGTTCGGTTTGCGAAAGCCCCACCATATTACGAAACGGAGGAATCGAGCATGAAAAGCAAAAAAATCCTGTCCCTGCTCTTGACCGGAGCTATGACGGCGGCCCTGCTGGCCGTACCCGCCCAGGCGGCGGAAGCCCCGCAGCCGGAACCCTACACCATCAGCGCGGACCACTGGAGCCGGGAGGACTTCAGCCAGGAGGCCAGCCCGGAGGTGTTCGCCGGCGCGTACAGCCGGGAGCTGTACAACGCCATCCGGCAGACCATGGTGGACGGCACCAGCGAGAATCCCGCCTACACCATGGTGGCCAAGGGCGATGACTACAGCGCGGTGAAGAACCTGATCGGGCGGATGGAAGGGGTGCTGCGGTATGAACACCATGTGCCGCGGAACTTCACCGACTACTGGCGGTACCTGGACTACTTCGCCGTGTCCGCCGAGATGCCGGAAAACTACCAAGCGCCCCTGGACTTTATCCAGTCCGCCCTTGACCATGCGGGGACGCTGGCCACAGACCGGGAACGGGTGGAAGCCTTCAACGACTACATCCGCACCCTGCTGGCCTACCAAAAGGGAAAAACAGCCGGCGTCACCCAGACCTTCGCCCCCCACGCCGGGGAGCTGAAAGCGGCCTGCGGGTCCTACGCCAGAGCGTTGAAGTTCCTCTGCGCCGCGGCGGACATCCCATGCTTCACCGTCAGCAGTAAGACCCACACTTGGAACCTCGTGTATGTGGATGGTCAATGGATCCATGTGGATGTGTCCGCCAACGACCTCTCCGGCAGGAACGGGGTACTGCTGGTGGAAAGCTACCAGACCGGGAAGGATCAGGCTCCGGAAGCCACCGCCTTCCTCAAGGAACTATTCGTACCCGGATCAACGAAATAAGCAAGATACATCCTTCACGCTGGCAGGCCGGAAAACGGCCTGCCGCTTTTTTGTTCTCAAACAGATCGCAACAGAAAGGAGTTTTCATGAAACACAAGCCTTTTACCCGTTTTCTCTCCCTGTTGTTGGTGGTGGCTACGCTGGCCGGCCTGTTCACCTTGCCCGCCAGCGCCGCCTCGCTGAACGGCAGCGGCACCGTCAACATCCAGTACCTGGGCCGCCATGAGTACCTGTCCAAAAGCACGGGTGGCAGCCTGAGCGGCAGCAGTTGGAGCTACACCAGCAACGATGGACTCACCGGCACCGCCTACTGCGTCAACTGGGGCCTGTCGGCAGTCTCGCCCAACAAGGCCCTGACCCTGCAGGAGTACAACCGGAACCCCCAGACCATGGGCGTGTTCGCCAACGGCTATCCCATGCGCACCCTGGAGCAGTTCAAAGAACTGCATCCCGATGACGTGCGGGGCATCGCCAGTCTGACGGAGGACGAGTATAAATACGCCACCCAGGTGGCGGTCTGGGCCTCCTGCGGCCAGCTCTCCGTCCCCGGTACATCCTTCACCGCTGGCCGGGCCGCCCTGGTGGAACCCACCTCGGACGCCCAGAAGATCCGGGTGTATGACAGCGTCAAGGCCATGCTGAAATACTCTGCCCACTGGACGAAAAACCTCTACACTGGCCTGTCTATCCGGGCGGAGGAGGATAAGGATGTCCGCGGCGTGGAAGTCCTCAACGAGTACGGCCTGGAGGGCGCCGCCGCCGACAACGAGGACGGCATCAAAAAGGAGACCATCAACGGGAAGGAGTATTACACCCGTGTGATGTATCTGGCCTCCGCCACCTCCACCTGGATCGATGACCGGATGACCAAAGTCTATTCCACAGACGCCCCCTCTGGCACCATCTTCGTAGCGGAGAACAATTCCCCCCTGGAGACGGTGCAGGAGAACGGGGCTGTCTGCTATAAGGTGGACACCAGCAGAGCGCACAATACCAACCTTAACTCCAACGGCGAGGAATACTACGGGACATTCAAGGTCTGTATCCCCGTGGACAATGCCGCCGCCGAGGGCAGCTTTACCATCAAGTCCATCGGCGGTGTGGCGCAGTACAACCTGTTCCTGGCCTATAACCCCTCCGCCTCGGAGCAGTCCTACATCGTGGCCGACCCCGGCTACACCACCCTGGAGGCCCAGGCCCCCTTCAAGTGGAGCGGCTCGGATCTCCCGGAGAACGCCAGCCTCCAGATCG
>Ga0224746_10065_pt1 | contig 16945 bp, 17 predicted proteins | sample LIM_F_Water_Bulk_FD_183000 | JGI IMG/M metagenome (GOLD analysis project Ga0224746, IMG submission 183000) | Enriched cells from gastrointestinal tract of the lab mouse from Pacific Northwest National Laboratory (PNNL), Richland, Washington... | ecosystem: Host-associated > Mammals > Digestive... | reverse complement strand
CAGCAATAGACTGATTCAAACCTTTGCCGCCGGGAAAAATTTTCAAAGACTTTGCTAAAATAGTCTCTCCTTCGGAGACAAACTGTGAAACGTTGTACACCCGATCAATATTAAGAGAGCCAAAGTTGAGAATTTTCATTCAGATCCCTCCGTGTATTTCCACACTGTTTAAAATAAGCGATTGCTGCACGACGTCAGAAATCAGCCAGTTGGATTCACAGACAAGCCGCAGAGGAATCCACGCAGGTTCTTGTACAGAACCATCTCGATTTCATCCTCTGAAAAGCCCACATTTTTTAACGCCGGAACCAACCGCTGAAACTCGCCGCTGGTTTGCAGATCTGACAGGCCATAGGGTATCCCGTCAAAATCAGAGCCTATCGCACAGCAGGTGATTCCCCCAACGTCCGCGAGGTGCCGCAGCTGGGCGGCGGCTTCCTTTGTAGAGGGAAACGGCGTTCCCAAATGCTCGTGAAAGAAGTTGACGCCTACTACGCCGCCTCGGTCTGAGATCCTGCGGATCGTCTCGTCCGGCAGCGATCTGCGGCAATTGAAAATACTTCGGCAATTAGAATGGGAGGCAAAAACCGGAACATCCCTCATATCCAGAATATCACAAATCCCCTTGTCGCTGAGATGAGAGACGTCAATGGCCATACCCAGATGCTTTGCCTCCAGGACCATCTGTTTCCCCAGGGCCGTCAGTCCGTTCCCAGTTCTTCCCTCCGCCGCTCCCGCCAGGGGGTTGTCCATATTCCAAGTCAACGACAGCGCCAGGACTCCGGCCTCCCAAAATTCCAACAGACTCGCGCCTTTCTCCAGTAGCGCCTCCCCGCCCTCCAGTACTAAGGCGGTCTCGACCTCTCCCGCCTTCGGCTCATGGCCGGCGGAAACTCTCCGCAATTCCGGATAATCTGCCAAGAGCCGCCGGTACTCCGCAGCCATGCTCCGGCACTGGACAAGCGGAGAACTTTCAAGCCTGGGATCATGCCAGAGGGCAAACACCTGCAGACAAACGCCGCCGGTTTTGAGACCGTCCCGGGAAACCATCTGTCCGGGATGCGGCGAAGAAAAGTCCGCTTGGTCCGTTATAATTTTTGAAAGCAGATCACAGTGGGCATCCGCGACAGGATAGGCCATATCTCATTCCCCCAAGACTGCAAAGTCATCCGCCAGCATACTTCCGACACAGACGAGGAAGCCGCAGCCACCGCTCTTGTGGACGCGCCCTTCGTCCTGCGCGGACAAAACCGGAAGACCGTCCACCGTCAGCTGAAAACACCATTCCCGGCAGGAAAAGGCCACTGTATAAGCCCGGTTTTGTTCATAGGGAAAAACACATTCCGCCAGGACGGCAGTTTCTCCGTCCCGCTCCAGAACGATCTCGACCCGCCGTCCCTCCCGAAACCGGGCCGCATAATACCGGCGGTGTCCCCGGCAGTACATCGCCAGCCCGGCGGCCTCGTGCAGGCTGAAGGTCAAATCGGCCTTTACCGTATAATCAAACCAGTCCCTGGTTCCCAGGGTGACCAACCCGGTCCCCTCCGCCTGAGCGATAGAATAAGTGTGGACCCCGTCGGCGGAGAAGCACTTGGCGGAGCTGGTCCACATCCGCAGCTTTTCCGGCAGGAGGTCCCAGATGGACTCCATCAGGACGCCCGATTGCGCAAAGCGCCTTGGCGGCCCCTCCCATCCGGCATCTCCGATCCAGACTGTGCCGGAAAACCGGGCGTCCGACGAGACCGAGAAGCCCATACGCAAAATCGCTCCGCCCTCCAGAGAGGGGACTGTCCATACATATTCTTTCCACTGATCCTCCAGCGTCCAGGCGTCAGAATACGCCCGGCGAACCACATTTCCCTCTCGAAAGGCGACGTACATTTGGAGCCGGACCGGCTGGCCCACCGCCTCTTTCAGCCGGGCATGACTTCGGATGGTCTGTGTCTCGTACAGCGTCGGGGACGCCTCTGATAAATAGCTCCCTGACGCCGGTTCAAACTCAAGGAACGTGGGCGTGGAAAACTCTGCCGGGAGGCCCCACCCCACACCGGCGCACCGGACCGCGAGGCGTCCCTCCTCGTGGGCCAAGCAGAACCCGTGATGGGGACCATCACTGTAAGGGCAGGGGGCGAATCCCTGAAGGGAACCGGGGTAATCAAAGGAAAACCGTTTTCTCGGGGCGGGCTCCTCCCAGCCATTCAACCGGCAGGCAGCCCGCACGATGTTCCGGGTCTCCCGGACGGCGTCAGACACCGCCTCTCCGCCATCGGAGGTAATCACAAGAAGACGGTCCGCCGCTTCCGTCCGCAGATCTCCCCCGGCGTCAATCCCCCGGAGGCCCAGGCGGATGCCGTTCAGAGCCCCTACGTTTCCCGCGTTGCAGTCCGTGTCCCATCCGGCGGAGGCCGCGATGGACACCGCACGCTGAAAGTCGTCCCCGCCGCACAGCAGCGCGGCCAGCACCATGGCGTGGTTCGGCGCGATATGGCAGCTTCCCGGATACAGGCGATAGCCATATTGGGCGTCCAGCTTCTCCCGGACCTTCCGCCAGTCCCCCTCCACTGCGCAGAACTCCCGCACGTCGGAAACCAGCCTCCGCAGCCGGTCCTCCCGTATAAAGCGGAACGCCTCGTCCAGCAGCGTCTCCAGGCGCTCCTCCCGGAAGGCCAGGGCGTCCAGGGCGGCAAGGTGGCACGCGGCGTCCGCAGCCAGTCCGTCATGGCTTACCGAGGCCGCCTTCCGCACCAAGGCGGCTGTTTTTTCCGGGTCCCCCGGATAGCACATTGCGAAGCCCTCAATAAAAATCTGTGCGCCGATCTGTTCCGCCACCGACCGCCCGTTTCTGGCGATGGACCCGCTTTCCGGGGCGGGGATCCCGTTTTTCAGGTTGAGATAGGCCGTGTGCTCAGTAGAGCGTCCAGGCCCGCCCCACCACAGGATGGTTTTGTCCTCGATGATATAGTTCAGCCATGTTTCCCCGATCTCCCTTGCGGACAGGTCCGCCGGATAGCCGTGGTCCTCCATCGCCCGGAAGAAGGCGAAGGTGCCGGAGATATCGTCGTCCGCCACGATCAAGGGCACTCCGGCGGCCCGATGGGGGTAATAGACGATCTCGCCGAAGCGCTCCCGGATTGTCTCATATCTCCAGCCCTCCACAGGCCTGCCCATATACACGCCGATAATCTTCCCCAGCACCCCGGCGTAAATCCGTTCCCGCAGTTCTCTCAGGTCCAATCTGATTCCCTCCCCGTGTCAATCTTCCATCGGAAACAGGCGGATGTTGTCCCCTCCCGCCATCTCCAGGACCTCCCGGTCCATCTCCGGCCGCTCCCCGGCGAAAAAGGCCCGGTAGACGTCCAGCAGATCTGGCCGCAGAGCCGATATCCGCTCTAAAATCCGTGTTTCCTGCACGGAGCCCTTTTCCACATGCATCACGTCGATGTACAGCGGGATATCCTCCGCCAGTCTCTCCCGCACGGCGGCAAGGTTCGTGACCCCCGGCAGGACCGGCGCGAAGGTGGCGTTCACCCGCAGTCCGGCGCAGGAGAGCTGGTTGGCCATACGGACGCCCACATGGTCCTCCCCCCGGTTCAATCTCTCCATCTGGTCCAGGCGGCACAACTCCGCCACTATCGTCAGCTCCGGAATCCTCCTCAGCAGGTCCATGTCCCGCAGAATCAGATCGGACCGGGCGCTGGTACACAGGGTCAGGGGAAACCGCCGCCTGGCGGCCACCTCCAGGCAGCGCCGCGTCAGCTGATACTCCGTCTCCACTTCCTCCATATAGGGGTCGCAGTAGCTGCCCATATAAAGCCTGGGTCTCTCCGCCTCCCGCTCCCGGCAATAGCGGTCCAACTGATCCGCGATGTTTAGACGTATGTCAATCTTGCCCTCCCAGCCGGGGATGCTGAGCCAATAGCAGAATGGGCAGCCCGCCGTACAGCCGAAATAGGGATTCACATAGGGCTGCCCATACTCGTTGATCTCAATGGCAAAGTCCACTTCTTTTGTCGTAAAAATCATAGGCACTCCTTTTTATTCCTTGATGGAACCGGCAATCATCCCCCCGGCAATCTGTTTTTGGAAGACAACGAAAAACACCAAGGTCGGAATCAGTGCCACCACCGCCGCGGCAAGAATGACACCGTAGGCCGAACCCTCCGTCGAGTTTAGCTGCGCCAGCCCCACCTGGACCGTGAACATCTCCGGTCTGGTGGCGATGAGCTTGGGCCAGAGATATTGGTTCCAGATCTGCACAAAGCCATTGATAGCTGAGGCAGAGAGCACCGGCTTCGACAGAGGGAGAACGATGGTGAGGAAAAAGCGGAAGCTCCCGCAGCCGTCAATGACCGCAGACTCGTACAGGGTCCTCGGCAGATTCAGAAAATATTGACGGATGATGAAGACCGCAGTCCCAGAGCCGATGAACATAATGATGGATCCCATGTACCGGTTCACCAGGCCCAGGCCCGACACGGTCTCGTAATTGGTCAGCAGTGTGGCCTCCCCGGGAATCAGCATGGTGCAAATGGTCAGATAGAAAAACAAGCGTTTTCCCGGAAAGTCAAAAAAGGCGAAAGCATACGCCGCCAGGGCCGCCACAAACAGACGCAGGAACGTGGTCACCACCGTGATCACAATGGAGTTCCAGGACTGGCGCAGGATATTGGTGGTCTCAAACACCTCCAGATAATTTCTCAGGCTGCCTCCGGTGGGGATCACTTTGGGGTTCAGGCCCACGATCTCCGTGGGCTTCATGAAGGAAGCGCAGAGTGCATACAGAACGGGGAAGGCAATGGCGACTCCAATCACCACAAACAACACCTGTAGCAGCGCGCTTTTCGTCCGTCTGAGCTTTGTCATGGTCAATATTGCACCCCCTTGCGCTCCCAGACAAAGGCGACCAAAATCACAATGAAGCCAATAGCAAAGGCCACTACTGCCGAGGCGTAGGACAGCCCATAGTTGAAGATATAGAAGCCCTTGCGGTACATGTAATAAATCATGGTCGTCGTGGCGCCGTTGGGCCCGCCGTTGGTCAGGATAATTACCGGGCCGGACATCATCAGCGCCGCACCCATGTCCACACAGAACAGGTAGAACACCGTGGGTGAAATCAGGGGTGTGTAGATGTACCGGACTTTTTTCAGAGCGGAGGCCCCATCCAGCTCCGCCGCCTCCAGCAAGTCCCGGTTCACGCCCCGCACCGCCGAGAGCAGGAACAGATAGTTCATTCCGATCTCCAGCCACACGCCAATGACGATCAGCACCACCAGCGTATAGTTTTTATCCGTAAACCACTGGATACTCCATCCGAAAATGTGGTTGATCAGTCCCAGGTTCCCGTTGAACAGAATCCGAAAAACCACGCAGGCAACGGACATGGACACCGCCATGGGAAGCGCGTACAAAAGCTCGTAGAGCCTGGACAGCCGCCTCTTTTTGGCTGAGATCAGCGCCAGGGCATAGGCGATGACAATCGTCAGCGGGACGGAACACAGCGCATACTGAAAGGTGACGCGGACCGCGCCGCGAAACTCCGGGTCCGAGAAGAGGGTCCGGTAGTTTTCCAGACCCACAAAGGCCACGGGATGGTTCTCCGCATTCACCAGATACAGGCTCTTGAACATGGTTTTTATCGCGGGATAATAAATGAATCCAATGATAAACAGCATGGAAAAAAAGAGGTAAGCATACGGCGCCAAGCCGTGCTTCTTTCTCATCGGGCATCCTCCTCCCCTTTTGATCGTCCCTGCTGGAAAGATGGCGCCCCAATGGGCCGCCCATCTCTCCAGCGGGGACACGGTCCGGCGGTCTCCCGCCGGACCCGTGTTTTTCTTCTGACAAATCTCGTTATCCCACAGGATTCGCTGCGTTAAACTCATCCAGAGCCGCGTTGCACTTCTCCGCCATGATCTGAACGCACTGCTCCGCGGTCAGCTCGCCGTTGGCCCACTGCAGGCAGGTGTCCTGGAAAATCGTCTGGAACTCCTGCTGGGTGGGGGCCAGCTGCTCCTGGATACGGGGGTCCGACTGGCTCAGCACGTCAAAGGCGACACTATACTGGGGATTCTCCTTCAGCCAAGTTTGTATCTCCTGGTCCGCCAGGGCCTTGGCATTCACGGGGATGTATTTCGTCTTCATGCAGAATCTGGCCTGGGTCTCGGCGGAGGTCCACCACTTCATGAAATCCCAGGCGGCGTCCGTGCGATCCTTGGACCCCTTGTCGATCATATACAGGGAGGTGCCTCCGGGGCAACTTCCCCCGATGTCGCTCTCCCGCACCTTGGGCATGGGGCAGACCCCCAGCTCAAAGCCGGTCTCCGCCGCGCCCTCCTCGATGGAAGTCATGGCCCAGTTACCGCCGATGAACATGGCGCTCAGGCCGGAGATGAACTCGTCCTTTGGCTGGTCTCCGGAGTCCACGCTTTGAACCGCTCCGGTGTCCAGGACCTTCTGCCACTCGTTCAGAAGCGTCAGCATGGTCCCGTCCTTGTCAAAGGTCACCTCGGTCATTCTTCCCGTGCGCCCGGCCTCGTTGTTGCCCAGGTAGTAGACATCCCCCTGGTTAGCAATCCAGTTGTTCAGATAGCAGTTTTGGAGACCCAGGGTAATAGCGTACTGCTTCACCGTCTCCCCATCCTTGATCAGGAGTTTCTCCGCGCAGGCGGCCATCTCCTCGATGGTTGTGGGGGGTGCCTCTGGATCTAGTCCCGCTTTTTCAAAGGCGGTCTTGTTGTAGTACATGATCATAGTGTCCCCGTGGAAGGGGAGGCTGTACTGGGTCCCCTGATAATTATAGGTGCTCATCAGGGACTGCACCATGTCCTCGGCGTGGAAATCGGGGTCGTTGGCTATCCGCTCGTCCAATGGCTCGATGCAGCTCACCGTGCTGGCGTATTCCACGTCTCCGGCGTACAGCGTAGCCAGGTCCGGCATGTTCTCCATGTCCTTGGCGTAGAGAAGGGTTTTAAAACTGGAAACGATAGAGTCGTCCTGCCGCACGGAAACCACCTTGACGCCCTTTTCCGCCCCAATGGTGCTGTTATACTCTTCCACCAGGGCGTCCACGGTTTCCCCATTGGTGCCGCTGCGGTTGTGCCACAGGACCAGCTCAATCTCGTTTCCTTTTTCCGGAGCCGGTGCGGAGGAGGGCTGGCCCCCGCCGCAGCCCGTCAGGATCCCCAGGACCAGCGTCCAGGCAGCAATCAAGACAAACAGCTTTTTCATAACTTCTCTCCTTTTCATGTTCTGGTTTCAAAAGCCGAAACCGGTTTTTGATAAAGCGCTTTAGCAAACGGGTGTGAAAAAGGGGCACATAAAATCCGCCACGCTTTATGTGCCCCGCTTTTGGGGAATCTCCATATACCGTTTTTGCTAAAGCGCTTTATCTGATATTCCCATCATACAGCCTTCCTCTCACTTTGTCAACAGTTTTTTCCAGCGGGCGGGCAGACGGAGCGCCGCGTAATTAGCACGGGATCAAAGAGGAAGTCCTGTGGCTCCCTTTCCTCGTCAGGATTGGAAAGCCGGTCCAGGAGAACCTCGCAGGCCTTTTCCCCCATGGTCTCGCCGGGCTGCAGGATAGTGGTCAGTGGGACCGGCATAACCTTCGCGATTGGATTGTCGTCAAAGCCCACCAGCGACAAGTCCTCCGGGATTCGCAGGCCCGCCTCCGTAGCGGCCTTCGACACACCCAGCGCCATCTCGTCGTTTCCGGCGAAAATGGCCGTCACACGTTCCGCCAGCAGCCTCCTTGCCCCCCGGTATCCAGATTCGATGGAAAAGTCCCCCTCCGCCATCCAGCGCGGCTCCACGGAAATCCCGCAGCTCTCCAAGGCATCCTTGTAGCCTCTGGTCCTTTCCGCGAAAAACGGAGTTCCCGTAATGTGGCCGATTCTTGTGTGTCCCATGGAGAGGAGGTATTCCGTGGCTAATTCCCCGCCCCTTCGGTTGTCAATACATACAAAATCACAGGGATGGTCTTTCATCCTCCGCTCCACCAAAACCACCGGTACCTGGGAGGCCGACAAGGCCTCGTGGACCTTTTGATAGAACTGGTCCGGCCTCTCGTCCACCTCGCTGGGGAGGAGCACAATCAACCCGTCGGTGCACCGCCTTTGCAGCACCTCCAGATAGTGCAGGAATAAGGAGGCGCTCTCCTCGCAGTTACAGAGGAACAGCGCATAGTCGTTTTTTTGTGCGTGCTTCTCCACCCCGGCAGCTAGACGCGGGAACAGCGGATTCGTCAAATTCGGCAGGATGATTCCCAGTGTGTAGGTCTTTCGGGTTGCCAGCGACACGGCGATCTGGTTGCTGGCAAAGCGGTATTTCGCGGCGATCTCCAGCACGCGCTTTCGCGTCTTCTCCGAAATGCGGGCCGGCCGGCCGTTCAGAACCAGCGATACAGTGGTCTCCGACACGCCCGCCTCCCTGGCGATGTCCTTTGCGGTAATCCTCATAAGCGTCCCCCTGCTTTAGAAACCGGACAGTCCCTCCCCGTTGGACAGCACCGGCGTAATATAGAAATTTCGGGGAGGGACTTTGGACCCCTGGGCCTCAATCTGCTCCATCAGCAGATCCACGGACTTCTCCGCCATCAGGGACACGTTCTGGCAGACGCAGGGCACTTGCGCCCCGGGGGCATCATAACCCACAATCACGAAATCCTCCGGAATTCGCAGGCCCCGGTCCCTGGCAAACTCCACGGCCCCGTCCGTCATCAGCGCATTGGCGGCAAAGACAGCCCGGCACCCCCTTTCATAGAGTGCCGCGGCCCCCTTCCTACCGCTCTCCCTGGAGAAGTCCCCGAAAAAGGTCAGGGTATCATCGTAGGGCAGTTTCCTGCCCGCCAAGCCCTCCCGGTAGCCCTGAAAACGCTTTCTGGCGGTGTACACGTTCTGGGGCCCGCCCAGATACCCGATTCTGCTGTGCCCCCGTTCCGCCAGATAGAGCGCCGCGGCCCGTCCGCCGTACTTGTTGTCCGTGGTCACAAAATCGCCGAAGACGGAATACACCGCCCGGTCCACCAGCACCAGGGGAACCGCCCCGCTCACCAAGGTCTTCAGCATCTTGGTCAGCCGGTCATCGTGCTCCACGGTGACCGGGGCTACCAGCAGGATCCCGTCCGCGTTCTTTGTGGCCAGGCTCTCTACCGCCCTGCACGTCCTCTCCGAGTCCTCCTCACTGACGCAGGTAAACACGGTGTATCCAAACCCATACGCGCAACTATGGACACAGGACAGCAGATTCAGATAAAAGGGGTCGCTGACAGACGGCACCACCAGCCCCATCGTTTTCACCCGCTCCCCGCTTTCAGAGTGAAGGGATTCCTGCTGGAAGGCCAGCTCCCGGGCCACCCGGGTGATCTTCTCCTTGGTCGCGTCTGAAAGGCGGGAGGGCTTCCCATTTAGCACCAGAGAAACCGCCGTCGTCGAGACGCCCGCCGCCTTGGCAATGTCCTTTACCTTAACTCTCACGGCGCCACCTCATTTGCTAAACGAATTTTATCACTGTTATCTTACCTTTTCCAGAGAGTTTCGTCAAGAGATACCTCCATATTTCTGGAAAAACCGACCCATTTTCTCCCGATCCCGCCAGATGCCAAACGCATTCATTTCCAAAAAATGACGTTTTTCACAAAAACTTTATTAAAAGTTTAGCTGTTTGGTGAATTGTAAAACGGTAGGCCGTATGCTATTGTTTTATCAAATAAAAAATATTTATCAGATATTTATCTAACAGAAAATAAGGAGTGTCTATGAAACAAAAGAAGATCATTTTGGACTGCGATCCGGGCATGGATGATTCCATGGCAATCGTAATGGCCTGCAAAGCCCCTGAGCTGGACCTTCTGGCGGTCACCACTGTGAACGGAAACTACCCCGCCGGAATCACCTGCGTCAACGCCCTGAAAACCTTGGAGCTCCTGGGAAGAACGGACATCCCCGTAGCCAAGGGGATGGAGAGCCCCATGGTCCGCCCCTCCCCCCGGGACCCCTTTACCCACGGCGAGGACGGACAAGCGGAAAACTTCCTGCCGGAACCGGCGGCGCGCCCCTGCGAAAAGCACGCGGTGGACCTTCTGATTGATCTGGTGAAGGCCGCCCCCGGGGAAATCACCATCCTGTGCACCGGGCCCATGAGCAACCTGGCCATAGCCATGCAGAAGGCCCCGGAGATCAAGGGCATGATCCGGGAAATCATCGCCATCACCGGTGCCTTCGGCCTGAACGCCTGCGCCTGGGCCAACGCCACGGGGGACACCCCCATGAGCGAGTGGAACGTGTATGTCGATCCGGAGGCGGCGGACCTGGTTTATCGGTCCGGTGTCAAGCTGACGGCCCTGGGTCTGGACGTGGCCACCCACTTTGATGTGAACCTGACCGAGGCGGACATCGCGGCACTGGAGAAGAGCCCCAACAAGGAGGCGGGGTTCCTTCGCCAGGCCATCCGATTCGTCAACAGCCGGGGCTTTGAGGCCTACTGCACCGTCATCGACTGCATGGCGGTGGGCTGCGCCATCGACCCCACCCTGGTGGAGACTTTCGAGGGCCACGTGGGCGTCGAGACGGCGGGTTCTCTGACCCTGGGCATGACAGTCCTGGACGCCCGGCACCATTTCGTTTGGGAGCAGCTCCCCCTGATCCACATCGCCCGTCGCGCAGATCACCAGCGCTTTCTCCGGCTTTTGATGAAACTGGTTTTGGCGTAATATCGGAAAGGAGCTTTCGGTTATGTATGATGAAGCGCTGAGGCTGTTTGAAAAGGAAACGCTTTATATCGCCGGGCCCGAATGCTTTTACACGAACGGCTACACTCTCTGGAACGCCATGCGGCTCCAGGCGGAATACTACGGGTTCCGTGTAGTCATGCCCAGCGACAACCCCTTGGACCTGACCCACGAGGACCTGCGGAAAAACGCCGACGAGATTTTCCGCAACTGCGCCAGGTGCATGAACGAGTCCACCGCCATTCTGGTGGACCTGGAGGCCTTCCGCGGCTCCGAGCCGGACGGCGGCTCTATCTTCGAGCTGGGCATGGCCTACGCCAGGGGCCTGCGCTGTTACGGCTTCACCCGGGACAAGCGGTCCATCGTGTGGAAGCAGCAGGGCGTCTCCCTGCAAGACGGCGCCGTTCGGGACGCCGGGGGCCGGGTCCTGCCCTACCCGGACCTTCCCTTCTCCCCCGCCATCTTCGGGTCCTGCAAGATTCTGGAGGGGTCCTTTCAGGACTGTCTGGGACTGCTGGCCCTGGATATCGAGCAGGAGAACAAGGACCGCGTCCTGCGCCCCTCCGTCCCGGTCCGGGAGGAGCTGCCGCCCCTTCGGAACCAGCGCCCCGCCGTCTATCTGGCAGGGCCCGCCCGATATGACCAGGACGCCGAGGCGGAATACGCCGGATGGAAGCGTCTTTGCCGGGAGTACGGCTTTGACGCCATAACCCCCCTGGACCCGGCCCGGGGAGAGCCGGAGGCCGCCGGGGAAAACCTGTACCAGCGGGCCGCCAGGCAGTTCTACCGCCTCCAGAGGCACGTGCGGGACTGTGACATCGTCCTCGCCGACCTGAACGATTTCCGGGGCTTTGAGCCCAGCACGGACGTGAGCTTTGAATGCGGGATGGGCTTCCAGCTTGGAAAAAAGCTCTTCGGCTATATGGGCGACACCAGGATCATGAAGGAGCGCATCCCTAACTACGGAAGCCAGCGGGAGTATCGGGACGAGTGCGGACGCAATGCGGAGAATTTCGACTACCCCATCAACCTGATGTTCTCCTCCTCCATGCCCATTTTCAAGGCCGCCTCCTTGGAGGAGGCTCTCGCCCAGATGGCCGCCGCCCTGTAACAGCCCCGGCGGCCGGGGCCCTCCGTCCAACGACAACGGAAAGGACACGCCATGATTCAACAACGATCGGTTTCCAGGGTCCGCTATGACACGCGGATGTACTGCGGGATCACCTATACACAGGCGCGGACGGCCCGCGCCATGGCGCTCCCGCTCCAGCTGCATTTGATCTCGCCCATCGGCGGCGGTGAACGGTTTCCCCTCCTGGTCTACATCGGAGGAGGAGGCTGGCGAATCTCCGCGCCGGACCGCCATCTCCCGGAACTGGCCTTCTTTGCCGAAAACGGCTTCACGGTGGCCAGCATCGGGTACCGAACCACCGCCCACGACGGTTTCCCCGCCCAGATTGAGGATGTCCGCACGGCCATCCGTTTTTTGAGGCTCCACGCCGATCAGTTCCACATTGACCCGGAACATGTCTATGTCTGCGGCGGCTCGGCGGGTGCCTACCTGGCGGCGATGGCGGCCCTGACCGGAGGGAGGGCCAAATTCCGCGGCGCGGAGTACCCGGATATCCCGGACACGGTCTCCGGGGCAATCTGCCTCTATGGCATCTACGACTTCCCCAAGCTGATGGTCACCCTCTCCACGGAAAAGAACACGGAGGGACAGTCCGTTGTTTGGGAGTTTTTGAAAAACCAGGACATGCTTACGCTGATCGAGGCCAGCCCCACGCGTTACATCGCCGCGGACTCCGTTCCCTTCCTGCTGCTGCACGGGACGGAGGACCGCCTGGTACCGCACCAGCAGAGCATCCTGTTCCACGACCAGCTCGCTCAGAGCCAGGTCCCGGCGGAACTCGTCCTGCTGGAGGGGGCGGGCCACGCCTCCCCGGATTTCAGCCAGCCCGAAATTCAGAGCCTGGAATTGGAATTCCTGAAAAATAACCTGCACCCCCAACAGCAAAGGAGCGGAATGATATGAGCAAGTTTGACAACGCCATGCGGCGGCAGGCTCTCAGCCTGCCGGCCCTTCTCGAGGAGCAGTATCACGACCTGGAGCCCAAGGCCAGGAGCATCCTGTCCTTCCAGGAGATTTTCTCCATACAGCGAATTATCCTGACCGGCTGCGGGGACTCCCGGGCGGCATCCATGGCGGTGAAGCTCGCCTTCGAGGAGCTCACCGGCATCCCCACGGAGGTGGTGACCGCCCTGGACCTGAGCCGGTACTACGACCCGAAGCAGCTGGGCTTTGCCCCCCGGAACCCCCTGGTCATCGCGGTGAGCAACTCCGGCGGCGTCGCCCGGGTGGGCGAGGCCATCCAGCGGGCCGTGGGGGCGGGGGCCTTCGCCCTGGGCGTCACCGGACGGCGGGACTCCCTGCTGGGCCGCAGCGCCTCCCGGGTTTTGGACCTGGAGATTCCCTCCTTTGAGAGCGCCCCCGGCGTGCGCTCCTACCTGGTGTCGGTGCTGTCCCTGTTGCTGCTGGCCATTCGCCTGGGCGAGGTCCGGGGCCGCTATACCATGGACCAGGCCAACGCCTACCGGAGGGACCTGCTGCGCCAGGGCGAGGCCCTGGAACGCCTGCTCCCCGCCCTGGACGAAAAGGCCGAGGCCCTGGCCGGGCGGTGGAAGGACTTCGACGCCTTCGATTTCGCCGGCGCGGGCAAGGACCTGGCCGCCGCCTGGTACGGCCATGCCAAGATCTTCGAGGCCGCCGGGAAACGCGCCATGTGCGTCAACGCGGAGGAGTGGCTCCACCTGAACTTTTTCATGCGGGACGTGGACACCACCGGCACCTCCGTCGTCTGCACCGGGCGGAACCGGGGCATCTGCCGGGTGCGGGAGATGGTCCACCACGCCGCCGCCGACATGGGCCGCCCCACGGCGGTGGTCACCGACGAGCCGGAGCTCTTCCGGGGAGAGGGCGCGGAGATTTTCGAGATTCCCAAAACGGAATACGACTTCTCCTCCGCCCTGACGAACTTTGTCCCCCTGGCCCTGCTGGCCGGATTCGTCAGCGCCATGATTGGCGAGACCTACGGCAGGGGCTGCAAGGGCCCGTGGGCCTTCGCCGACCACGGCGCGGGCATCACGCAAAGCGCCATCATCTTAGACTGAGGAGGCAGCGCCTTATGCTGAAGCATTTCAAACTCCAAACCGCCGAGCGGGACGTGGTGTCCCTCACGGAGGACATCAAGGCCTTCGTGGAGGGCAGCGGCATCCGGGAGGGCCTCTGCACCATCTGCACTCCCCACACCACGGCGGGGCTGACGGTCACGTCCTTCTGGGACCCCAACGGCTTCCTGGACCTCCAGGACGAGATCTGCCGGCTGATCCCCACCCGCATTGACTTCAAGCACCAGCACGACACTCCCCAGGACGCGGCGGGACACGTGAAGTCCTCCCTGATCGGCGTCAGCTTCTCCCTTCCCATACACGAGGGGAAGCTGCTTTTGGGCCACTCCCAGGGAATTTACTTCCTGGAGTTCGACGGCCCCAGAAACCGTGAGTATTTTGTAAAGCTCATCCGGGACCCCGACGGCCCCTGACGGGCCGACGGAACACACCGCGCTTTCATAACCGAGGGAGGAACGCACATGCGCTTATCGACGTCGACCAACATCTACTTTAACCGCCCCGGAGGGGAGAAGGGAAGCCTGGATCGGTGCATCCGCTTCTGCGGCCAGGGGGGCTACCGGCGGATGGACCTCAACTTTGTGGACTACACCAATTTCCGCTTCCCCTTTGTGGGCGGCGATTATCAGAGGTGGATCGGCCAGGCCATGGAGACCGCCGCCCTGTACGATATCACCTTCGGCCAGGCCCACGCCCCCTTTTACAACTTCTGCGACCCCCTGGCGGAGGGCAGGGAGGAACTGGACGCCCTGATCCTCCGGTCCATCGACTGTGCCCAGACCATGGGGATTCCCTGGGTGGCCATCCATGCGGGCACAGATTTCGAGGCGGCGGAACCCCGCCGGAGCTCCCTGGAGAAAAACAGGGCCTATTTCCTCCCGGTGCTGGAGTACGCGGAAAAGCGGAACGTGGGCATCGCCTTTGAAAACCTCTGGGACCTGAACATCGCCCCCAGGAAACGCTACACCGCCTCGGTGGAGGATTTGATCGAGCTGGTGGACTCCTTCCCCTGTTCCAACGCCGGTATCTGCTTCGATGTGGAGCACGCCGCCATCAGCCGACAGGACCCGGCCAAGCTGACCCGGCTCATTGGAAAGCGCCTGAAGGCGACCCACATCTCCGACTATCTGGACATGCGCGCCAACCACCTTCTCCCCTTCAGCGGTCCCACGGAGTGGGAGCCTTTCATGGCGGCGCTACGGGACATCGGATATGCGGGAGATTTCGCCTTTGAGATTCAGCACCACACGGAGTTCCTGCCGGATGAACTGGTCCCCAGCGCCGTCCGGCACTCGCTGGAGGTGGGAACCTATCTGTTGCGCTTAGCAGAAAAACGCCCAAAGGAGGAGGCATCCCATGAGTGAAATCAAGCTGATCGTCAGCGACATCGACGGAACGCTGGTGGACCGGACGGAGCGGATTCCACCGGAGCTGACCGCCGCTGTCCAAAAGTGCCGGGAGGCGGGCATCGTCTTTGCCTTGGCCACCGGGCGCACTACGGAACTAACAGAGCCCTTTGTCAGCGCCCTGGAAATCGACGCCCCCTGTGTCGAGGCAAACGGAGCCTATATTCTCCGAGGGGGCGAGTGCCTGGCGGAGCACGGCTTTTCCGCCGCTCCCGTTCGGAGGATTCTGGAGCGGGCGGACCAGCTGGACATGACGGTCACCCTGTCCAACACCCAATATGAGCGGGCCGTCAGGGAAACCGATTATGTGCGGTATCACCAGTCCCTGGGGAATCGCTTCCGGCAACTCCTCCCATTTTCCGCCATCGACTGGGAGGCGGACCGCTTTCAGAAAATCATGATTATGGACGAATCCCGCTCCGGGCGCATCCAGGAGATTCGGGAGCGTCTGGAGCCTTTTTCCGACCGCTACTGGATCACGACTTTTTCCGATAAAGCGGTTGAGCTGGGACCAAAGGGCTGCAACAAGGCCACGGGTATGGAAGAGCTGGCGGCGCTGCTAGGCGTTGGCCTCGACCAGGTGATGGCCTGCGGCGACTACCGGAACGACTTTGAAATGATCACTAGGGCCGGATACGGCGTAGCGGTGGGCAACGCTCTGCCGGAGATCAAGGAGGTGGCGGACTACGTCGCGTCCAAGCCCTACGCCCTAGGCGTCGTGGAAGCTATGGAAGCCCTCTGCTTCCGCTGACGGGGAAACGCGGGATGAAAATCGAACTGGTTGTATCGGACATAGACGGAACCCTCCTGCTCCAAGAGCGCACCCTCGCCCCGGCGCTGCGGGAGGAAATCCGGCGGCTAGACCGCCGGGGAATTCCCTTCACCTTCGCCACCGGCCGCCTCCCCTTTGAAACGGATGGCCTTTTGGAGGGTCTGCCGCCTCAGAGGGTCCCCTACGTGGGGGGAAACGGCTCCATTTTGAAATTGGGGGATACTCTGTTGGCGGACAAGCGGTTCCGCCCAAATCGGCTCAAAGATGTTGCGGAGACTTACGCGGCTCTTGGCGTCACCGTGATTTTCAACGACGGGGACCTGGAGCGCCCTCTGCGGCCTACCCCTTGGTCCCGTGCCCACGCGGGGGTTTTTCCGGGACTGGACCGTCCCGTGGGGCCGGAGGTCTGGGACCGGGAGACTCGAAGAATGTATTTCTACCACCCGGAGGGCGCCCATCTGGCGGACTGCCTGCTGCGGCCCCGGCCTTCTCATTGAAGTCCGCGACGATCTTATCCAGGGTCTCCCCGGCAGAGCCACCGCGGTTGTGCCAAAAGACCAGCTCCACGGGGCCGCCGGAGGTCTCGCCGGCGAAGCTATCGCCGGCGCTGCTGCTGGAGCCGCTGCCGGCATCGCTGGAGCCACCGGAGTTTCCTCCGCAGGCTGAGAGAATGCTCAAGCACAGAAACACTGCAAGAGCGGTTGCGAAAATTCTCTTCATGTTGTATCCTCCTAAATTTGATAATTATATAAACTCCCTTGAGCGGAGTTCATATTCCTCCAGAAGCCGCATGGCCTGCCCCTCACGGACCAGCGGCTATGGTATCCGTGTTTGCAGAATCTGGAC
>Ga0224746_10059_pt1 | contig 17257 bp, 18 predicted proteins | sample LIM_F_Water_Bulk_FD_183000 | JGI IMG/M metagenome (GOLD analysis project Ga0224746, IMG submission 183000) | Enriched cells from gastrointestinal tract of the lab mouse from Pacific Northwest National Laboratory (PNNL), Richland, Washington... | ecosystem: Host-associated > Mammals > Digestive... | reverse complement strand
TTGGCGGCTGTGCTGGTGGGGCTTTTCTCCTCCCGCATTGCGGCGGCTGTGGGCAAGCGCCTGCGCCACGACCTGTTCTCCAAGGTAATGGGCCTGGGCGGGCCGGAGTTTGACAAATTCTCCACCGCCTCCCTTATCACCCGCACCACAAACGATGTGCAGCAGGTGCAGATGCTGATTACCATGGGGCTGCGGCTGGTGTGCTATGCCCCCATTATGGGCATAGGGGGCGTCCTCTTTGCCGTGGAGAAAAGCGTTTCCATGAGCTGGATTGTGGCGGCTGCCGTTGTGGTGATGCTGGGGCTGGCGATGACGGCCATGGCCCTGGCCCTGCCGAAATTTAAGGCGCTGCAGGGGATGATGGACGCCCTGAACCGTATCAGCCGGGAGCACCTTTCCGGCATGATGGTGGTGCGGGCCTTTGGGAACCAGGATTTTGAAGAGGAGCGCTTCAAAGGCGCAAACCAGGAATTTTCCCATACAAGCCGCTTTGTCCAGCGGGTGATGGCAGGCATGATGCCCATGATGATGCTGGTGATGAACCTGAGCACCCTGGTTATCCTGTGGGTGGGAGGCCATGCCATTGCGGAGTCTGCCCTGCAGATTGGGGACATGATGGCTTTCATCCAGTATGCCATGCAGATTATCGCCTCCTTCTTAATGATTGCCATGATGTTTATTATGCTGCCCCGGGCCAGCGTTTCCGCGGAGCGCATCCGGGAGGTGCTGGATATGCCTCTGGCGGTGCAGGATCCGGAAAGCCCGGAAAAGCCCGGGGAGATACAGGGCGTTATCGAGTTTAAGGACGTGAGCTTCCGCTATGGGGACGCGGAAAGCAACGTGCTGGAGCACATCAGCTTTACGGCCCGGCCCGGGGAGACCACTGCCATTATCGGCGCAACAGGGGCGGGGAAGTCTACCCTTATAAACCTTATCCCCCGGTTTTACGACGCGACAGAAGGGGAAATCACCCTGGACGGGGTGGACATCCGGAAGTACCGCCAGGAGGATTTACGGAACAGCATTGGCTTTGTGCCCCAGAAAGCCCTGCTGTTTACAGGCTCTGTGAAGGAAAACCTGCTGTATGGCAAGGAGGGCGCTGGCGATGAGGAAGTGCTGCAGGCCCTGGAAATTGCCCAGGCGGCAGGCTTTGTGGGGGACATGGAAAAGGGCCTGGACGCTTTCATTTCCCAGGGCGGCGGGAACGTTTCCGGCGGCCAGCGGCAGCGGCTTTCCATGGCCCGGGCCTTGGTGCGCAAGGCCCCTGTGTATATTTTTGACGACAGCTTTTCCGCCCTGGACTTTAAAACAGAGGCCGCCCTGCGGGCTGCTTTAGGGCCGTATACGGAAAAGGCGGCTGTGCTCATTGTGGCCCAGCGGGTGAGCACCATTATGCAGGCAGAGCAAATCCTGGTGCTGGATGACGGCAGGCTTGCGGGCAAGGGCACCCACAAGGAGCTTCTGGAAAGCTGCCCTGTCTACCGGGAGATTGCGGAAAGCCAGCTTCGGAAGGAGGAATTGGTGTGAGCGAGAAGGAGAAGAACAGGCCCGCCCCCATGGGGCCACGCGGGCCTCATGGCCATGGCCCTATGGCCGCCGGAGGCCAGAAAGCCAAAAACTTCGGGCGCAGCGGCAGGGAGCTTTTACGGTATCTGAAGCCTTTCCGGGGTCTGCTGGTGCTGGTGATGCTTTTCGCGGCGGCCTCCACTGTGTTCACCATTGCGGGGCCGAAGGTGCTGGCCCTTGCCACAGACGAGCTGGCGGCAGGGCTGATGCGTACCATCACAGGCGCTGGGGAGGGCATTGACTTTATCTATATCGGCAGGGTGCTGCTGGTTCTGGGAGGGCTGTACCTGGCGGGCGCTGGGTTTTCCTACCTGCAGGGGCACATTATGGCCGGGGTTTCCACCCAGGTACACTTTGGCCTGCGAAACGCCATCACCCATAAAATCAACTGCCTCCCCCTTTCCTACTTCCACAAGACCACCCAGGGGGACGTGCTCTCCCGCATGACAAACGATGTGGACGCGCTGTCAACCTCCCTTTCCCAGAGCGTTACCCAGCTTATCACCTCTGCCTGCACCATGATTGGCGTGCTGGTGCTGATGCTTACCATAAGCTGGCAGCTTACCCTGGTGGCTTTGTGCATCCTTCCGGTATCTTTCGGCCTGGTGCTGGGCATTGTAAAAGTATCCCAGCGGCACTTCCAGGGCCAGCAGGAATATCTGGGAAGCGTCAACGGGCAGGTGGAGGAAATGTATGGCGGGCACCTGGTGGTGAAAGCTTTTGGCAGGGAGGAACAGACTGCCGCAGCCTTTGACGCGGAAAACGAAAAGCTTTATAACGCCGGGTGGAAGGCAAACTTCCTGTCCGGGCTGATGCACCCTGTGATGAGCTTTGTGGGGAACCTGGGCTATGTGGCGGTGTGCGTGGCAGGGGCCGCCATGGCGGCGGGGGGGCGCTATGACCATTGGCGGCATACAGGCCTTTATCCAGTATGTGCGCAGCTTCACCCAGCCGGTGATGCAGCTTGCCAGCATCGGCAGCCAACTGCAGATGACTGTGGCGGCGGCGGAGCGGATTTTCGAGTTTTTAGGAGAGGAAGAGGAAGCGGAGCCGGAGCCTCTGGCCCGCATGGCAGATCTGAACCCCAAGGGGGACATCACCTTCTCCCACGTGCGCTTTGGCTATAACGGGCCGGAGGAGCCTGTTATCAAGGATTTCTCCGCAGAGGTGAAAGCCGGGCAGAAAGTGGCTATCGTCGGCCCCACCGGGGCGGGCAAAACCACCATGGTAAAGCTTCTCATGCGCTTTCACGACATAGACGGCGGGGAAATCACCTTTGACGGCCACCCGGTGACAGATTTCACCCGGGAGGATCTGCGCACGGAATTCGGCATGGTGCTTCAGGACGCCTGGCTGTATAACGCCACCATTATGGAGAACATCCGCTACGGGCGGCTGGGCGCTACAGACGAAGAGGTGGTGCAGGCGGCAAAGGCCGCCCAGGCCGACCACTTTATCCGCACCCTGCCCGGGGGCTATCAGATGGTGCTCAGCGAGGACGGGGAGGGCGTTTCCCAGGGCCAGCGCCAGCTTCTCACCATTGCCCGGGCCATTCTGGCGGATCCCCGGGTGATGATTTTAGACGAGGCCACCAGTTCTGTGGACACCCGCACCGAGGTGCTTTTGCAGCGGGCCATGGATAACCTGATGCAGGGCCGCACCAGCTTTATCATCGCCCACCGGCTTTCCACCATCCAGGGCGCCGACCTGATTTTGTGCATGAAGGACGGGGACATTGTGGAGCAGGGCACCCACGATTCCCTGATAGCAAAAAACGGCTTCTACGCAGAGCTTTACAGAAGCCAGTTCCAGCGCCCTGCCGGGGCGCGTTCCTAAGGAGGGCAGCCCATGAAAACCATATTGCTGGTAAACGCCAACGCGGGCAGACAGGGCATCCTGCAAAAGCTTCCCCAGGTTGAGGAAGTGTTTGCCGCCGGGGGCGGGGACGTGGAGGTTATCAAAACAGAGTCCAAGGAGCAGGGGGAAAAGGCCCTGCTCCTTGCAGCAGGGAAAAACCCCGGGAGGCTGGTGGTGTGCGGGGGCGACGGCACCCTGAGCGACACAGTAAACCTGCTGCTGCGGGAAAAAGCCCTGGGGCCCTTGGGATATATCCCGGCGGGAACCACCAACGATTTCGCAAGCTTTCTGGGGATTCCCAAAGATCCAGTGAAGGCCGCGTCCTTCATCGCCATGGGAAAGCCCCGGCCCCTTGACCTGGGGCGCATGGGCAGGCGCAGCTTCCTGTATGTGGCCTCTTTCGGGGCCTTCACACAGTCCTCCTACAACACCACCCAAAGCCTGAAAAACTCTTTGGGGCACCTTGCCTACGTGATTGAGGGCATTAAAGAGCTGCCTGCCCTGCAGTCTTATGAAGCCCGGGTGGAAACGGCGGAGGGCGGGGTATACGAGGGGAAATATCTCTATGGGGGCCTGAGCAGCTCCACCTCCCTGGGAGGCGTTATCAAGCTGGACGAATCCAAGGTTGACCCCTGCGACGGCCTGTTCGAGCTGTGCCTGGTGAAGCAGCCCCAAAGCCTCCATGAGTTGAACCGCATCCTCCTGGCCCTGATGAGCGGCAAGGCGGAGGAGGATCTTATCACCTTCACCCATACAAAGGGCGCTGTTTTCACCTGCAAGGAGCCTATGCCCTGGTCTTTGGACGGGGAATACTGCGCGGGGGGAGAGCGCATGGAGACAGAGGTGCTTCCCGGCGCTTTGAAGCTTTACTGGTGAGGCGCCCCGCTTCCTCCCGGCCAAAAGCCGCCCGGCTTTTGGCCCTCATCCCCCTGTGCCCTTCCTGAGGCGGCAGGAGGTTATGCAGGCGGTGGGGATAAGGGCGGGCAAGGCCGACAGACAAAGTTCAAAGCCACTGGAGTCTGTTTTAAGACCAGAGAAATGCCCGTATTTTTGTTCAGGGCGGGCGGTTTCAAGACGAAAACCGAAAGACAAGCTATCGCCTGTGGAGGATTTTTGACGCGGAAGATGGCCGCTTATGGGCAAAAAGATAAACGTTTCCGATTTTTCAAACAAGCCCTGCCCATATACTGGAATATCGTTATGTTTACTATGGCCTTCTCAAAAGGAGCCTGCGAGATAAGGGGGCGGGGAAGGAAAAATTTTTCTAGCCAACAGGCCTGCAACTGCTGTGTTACAGGCCTGTTGGCTAGAAAAGCATACTGACAGATGCTCATTTGGGGCATGCAGCTACTCCTGCAGGCAGCACACAGCCGACGCCGCCATGCCTTCCCCAGAGCCTGTAAAGCCCAGGCCCTCCTCGGTGGTTGCTTTCACGCTCACCTGCTGCAGGGTCAGGGAGCAGGCTGCCGCCAGCTTCTCCCGCATTTCCGGCACGTAGGGGGCCACTTTCGGCTGCTGGGCGATGAGGGTGGCGTCAATATTGGAAATGGAAAAGCCCTGGGAGGCAAGCAGGGCACAGACCTCCTCCAGCAAGCCCAGGCTGTCCGCCCCGCTGTACTGGGGATCCGTATCCGGAAAGAGCCTGCCAATATCCCCCAAGGCGGCGGCGCCTAAAAGGGCGTCACAGACAGCGTGGGTGAGCACGTCTGCGTCCGAGTGGCCCAAAAGCCCCATTTCAAAGGGGACCTCCACCCCGCCCAGCACCAGCCGCCGTCCAGAAACCAGCCGGTGTACGTCATAGCCATAGCCCACGCGCATTTTTTGTTCCTCCTTTTGCCCCAGCCCCAAAAAGGCCCGGGCCGCTTCCATGTCTTCCGGGGTGGTCAGCTTCAAGTTCCGGTAACTGCCCGGGGAAAGCTTCACTTGCCCTCCCGCCCATTCCACAAGCTGGCAGTCGTCGGTGCAGGACAGGTTCTCGCCCTGGGCTTTTCGGGCCGCGTATTCATACATGCCCCGCTCAAAGGCCTGGGGCGTCTGCACAGCCCAAAGCCTTTCCCGGGGCGGGGTGGATTCCACAAAGCCCAGGCCGTTTTCCAGCTTGCAGGTATCCTTAGAGGGCACTGCCGCTGTAGCCGCTCCATACTCCAGGGCGTCCCGGCACACTGCCTCCACCATTTCCGGGGTGACGAAGGGACGCGCCCCGTCATGGATGAGCACATATCCCCACTGGGGATCCAGGGCCAGCACGCCGTTTAATACAGATTCCTGCCGGGAAGCGCCCCCCGGCACCACCTGTACCGGCTTAGCAAGCCCCTGGGCTGCCCGGCAGGCTTCCTCCATGTCCTCCTCCCGGCACACCAGGCAGATCTCCCCCACCAAGGGGCAGGCATCCAGCACTTCCAGAGAATATTCCAAAACCCGCCTGCCGGCTAACCTGCTAAAGACCTTGCTTTTCTGCCCGCCCATCCGGGAGGAGCTTCCTGCCGCCGCAACCACTGCCCCAAACTTTTCTTCCATCTCCTGCCGCTCCTTTCTTCCGGCTCCTGCCGGCAAGGGGATATCTTGCAAATTGTATCGCGCAGGCAGTATCACCACCCTTGGAACACATCCCGCTGCCAAAAAAGCACTTGCCAAAACCCGAAGTTTATGCTAAAATAATACCGCTGTGCAATACAAGGACCATTAGCGCAGTTGGTTAGAGCAACCGGCTCATAACCGGTCGGTCCGGGGTTCGAGTCCCTGATGGTCCACCACACCTGCGGTGCGCAAGTCGCGAACCGCAGGTTTTTCTATGCTTGCGCTTTCCAGCCCGCGCTGGAAAGTTTTTTATATCTGATTCACAGAGCAATTACGACAAAACCATACCGTTGTACCTATCCGCGCACTTACGTTTTGTAGCTGCGCGGACTTTTTTTGTCCGCGACAAAGAGACATCTTCCTATATAGTAAAGACACGCCGCGGTGCGCAAGTCGCGAACCGCAGGTTTTTTCTATACTTTCGCTGCCCAGCCCGCGCTGGAAAGCTTTTTCATCTGCTTCACAGAGCAGCATGGCAAAGCTATACATCTGCACTTAATCCGCGCACCCCGGGGTGCGCGGGTTTTCCTTCCCTGCTTTTATCCCACCACATGCCAGTACAGCATGGTCATCAGGGGAATGGTGGCAAGGCACAGTATGGTGGAGACGATATTGATGGCGCTGGAATACCCCGCGTCCTCATGGTAGAGCACCGCAAGCTGGGTGGTAGTCACCGAAGGCGGCGTGGTGCAGGCCAGGAAGGAGATGTACAGCACTGTGGCGGCATCTGGCAGCAGCTTATAGGCTTCCGTAAGCCTGATAAGCCCCAGCATCAGCAGGGGGCACAGGCACAGCCGCAAAAGGGCTATCTTATAGATTTGCAGGTTGGAAAAACTCTTTTTCAGGCTGTTCCCTGCCATGAGCATCCCCATGACGAACATCCCCAAAGGGGCCATCAGGCCGCCCACTGTTTTCAGGGTATCCGTCATGACGGCGGGCAGCCGCACTCCCAGCAAAAACAGCGCCAGCCCCACCAGGATGCTGATAATATTCACATTGGTAAACAGCTTTTTCAGATCCACGCCCTTTTCATGGCTGATCATGCCCCGGGCATGGGTCCATTGCAGGGTGATCTGCACAGAGATAAAGGCGCTGGAATACAGCACCCATTCCGGGCCTAACACAGACAGCACCACAGGGATAATCATATTCCCGGCGTTTGAATACATCACAGAGGCCCTCTCTATGGCGCTGAACTTCCACAGCCGTCCCAGAAGCCCTATCAGCCCCAGGTATACCACATGAATGGCAATGGCGGCGGCAAAGGCCAGCAGCAGGCCCTGTATCGTCTCCCGGGTATACGCAATCTGGAAAGCGTTGATAATGGCGCAGGGGGACACCAGGTATACCGACACCATGGTTAACACCCGGCTTTCCTCTCCCCGCACCCGCTTTGTACGCACCAGCATATAGCCCATAACCAGCATAAAGAAATATTTCAGCATCTGCTGAAATATTAACAGGGCAATTTCCATGTCCCGCACTCCCGTCCTCTTTTTCTGTTTCAAAGTATAGCATAGCCCTATGCCTTTTGCAAGGACGCCCTTCCCGGCGGGAGTGTCCAGACAGCGCGTTTTATATCTACAGCGCAAAATCGCGGGACTCCTCTCGCCTGCCGGGTTCGGGTAACTACCGCCCGTTTGCCGCTTTTTCTATTGCCCCGGAAAGCCACAGCAAATCCTTTGCGGTAATTTCCCCGTCCCTGTCCCGGTCTGCTGCCAGAAAGGCTGGCTTTACCATGTCATCCTCTCTATGAAGCAGCATCCGCTGAGCCTCTTCCATGTCTGACGGGCCTGTTCTGCCGTTGCCGCTGCAATCTCCCCAGACAATGATCACAAACTCGTTTTCAAAGGTGCTCTCTTTTCCCCAAAAGGCCGACATTCCTGTGCCCAACAGGCCGTTTGTCACCGTTTCCCCTTCCGGGGTTTTGATAAGGGCCTCCTGGGGCTTTAATTCCTCCAGCAGCCATTCCACAGGCACTTCCCCGGTTATGTAGAAATAGCCGTCTCCTAACTCCAACCAGGAAGGTTTTTCAGAAGGGCCGGGACTGGGAGAAACACTGGGGCTGGGCGAGGGGGAAAGACTGGGCTGTTCCTGGGTGAAGGCATAGGGGGCATAATAGAGCATCCCCTCCCGGCTCATCAGCACACCCTTTTCCGTCAGGGCCAGGGGCTTTCCATCCGGGGTGCAGGTTCCGGCTTCTTCGCCGTCCCACAAAACCCGGTGGATGCGTCCTGTGCTGTCTGCGTAGGTAATGCCAGCCCTGTCTGCCCGGCAGAGGGACTGGGGCGGGATGCCCTCCAGCACAGGATCCGCCTTTTCCCCCTTCACCTGCCAGACATTTCCGCCGCTGTCCAGGAAAGCGTTTTCCCCAATAACCCGCTGGGGCCTTCCTCCTGTAATGGCTTTCAGGTTTTCCAAAGAACTGCCCATAAAAAAACTGTCCTCTGTACACACCCATAGCTGCCCGCTCTCTGTCACCTGCAAAAGGGTGATATTTTTGTCAAAGCCGCGCTCCTGGGAATCCCCGTCCAGGGAAAAGAGCTGAAGGGTTTGGAGGCTGCCCTTTGCCACGGCGTATACTTCGCCCTGGGCTGTGCAGTCGAAAAGGGCGACATCATCGGCTGTCAGGGAGGTGACGCAGGTTTCCCCCTGCTCCAGGCTGCCAGTGTAAGCATCTGCGCAGAAAAAGACTTCCCACTCCCGGAAAACAAAGAGCCTGCCGCCCCGGTATGCGGCCCCCAGCAGGGGATAGCCCAAATCTACCCGGGCAAAGCCCTCGTCCCCGCCGGCAAGGAGGAAGCTTCCTGTCCCCTGGATACAGGCAAGGTATGGCCCTGTCTGCCCATGGGCGCAGAGCAGAAGCTTATCCCCCTCCTTGCACAAAAGCTCCCCGGCAAGGGGCTGGCCCGCCCCTGCCATCCCGCCGGGAAGCAGGCCCCAAAACGCTGCCGCCAGCAGCAGCCAAAGCCCCAGCAGCCGCTTTCCTCCCTTTTGCCTTTTCAAAACTTCCGCCTCCGTTCCCCAGGGCTGTTATGCCGCCTAGTGCCGTACTACCTGTCAATAAGAATTTTGGGGGCCAATCAAGGAAAATGTTTCGCGAACGCATCTATGCGATTGCGCCTCTGCAAGAAAATTCAAGGCAATGCCGCTTAAGGCGTCAACTGTAAATTGCGCGGTGTTGCCTTAACATAGAGTGGCTCCCAAAAAACCGCTTAGACGGTGATTACTGGTTGTGAATACAGGTTCTTACATTTATTATAACATATTCAAGGCTCCTTTTCACCATCTTTTTCGATAAATTGCGTCCAGTGTGTCAAGCCGCTGACTTTCAATCCCGTATGTTCCAACACATAATCCTTAATTTCCTCATAGGCGGCCTTGCTCTCTGCAGCCGTCAAATCAAACTTGCCCATCTGAAGCTCTGCCTCGATATGTTGGTCTGAGTGAAGTATGAAACCAGATAAGGACAAAACTCAAAAATTGTGTTTAAGACAGCAGACACAAATATGTGGAGTGACTATCATATCTGGAGGAAATAGAAAATGGCAAAATCATTATTTGAACAGTTAGGCGGCACATACCACGAAGAAAATGGGTATCTTATTCTAGATTTAAGATTACCCGCCGAAAAAGAACAGCCAATAAGCACATGAGGACAGCGACATCTGCACTATCTGAAGCAGTATCGTAAGGTTACATACACGAATCTTCTTATATGCGGCAAGCTGAATATCTACCTTGCTGACATTGATAAGCAGGCGCAGGAACACTTTGAAAGGCTTATTGAGGACATGAAACGGGCACAGGGCATAACGGAACGTCTAAAGGAAGAAAACGCCTTAGAATGGACAGGGCGGCTAGGTAACATAAGGGCGTGTGTGAGGGAGATTGTGAACGAGGAAATCATATACGCATAAAGAGTTAAAATCAGAGGGTAGGGATGAAATTTCTTACCCTCTTGTTTTCGGTTTTCTCAAACTGTGAAGGCATTGATAGTACCAACGAAACAGCATATTTTGCTTTTCGGAGGGTAAAAACTTCTGTTATTTCTCATAAACGATTTAAACTCCTATGAAATAGAATATTGACAGAGTTTAAAAAAATGTATATAATGACTGTATAAGCGAAATTAGTCAAATGAGAGGCGTTAAAGTGCCGAAGAGCTATTCAGAGCAGGAACGGGAATATATCAGAAAGCGGCTGAAAGAAGAAGCGGCAAAATGCCTTGCGAGGTATGGCGTCCGCCGCACGACAGTTGATGAAATCGTGAAACGGGTTAATATTCCAAAAGGAACTTTCTATCTCTTTTATAAATCAAAAGAATTGCTTTTGTTTGAAGTTATTCAAGAACAGCAGGAAAATGTCAACCGCAAGCTGTATCAGACCATTTCTGGCATTGCCAGTACGGAGTTGTCAGCGGAAAAGCTGACCGATGTTATATTTGAGTTCTATAAAATGACAGAGGAAATGCTGATTTTGAAATTGATTGATGTTAATGAAGTGGAATTGCTTGCTACAATGGTGACACCCCCGAAAAAGGGGGAAGACCGCCCTATGCAGCGGCCCATACCCAAGCTACAATGGGAGGGAACCGGACTGACGAGGCATTGTTTGAGCTATCCACGCTCGTTTTGGCAAACTGTCAGCCGGCCCTCCCATTGCGGCGTTCGATTTGCGCAGGTTGAGAAGCGGACAACACCGCACACTCGTGTCACAAAGCAAGCTGAATCGATGGTGGGCAGCGGTGGGCGCCGGTTGAAACCATTTTTGATTCGGGAGACTTTCAAATGAACTATGAACCAATCACCGCTGTCGGCATTGATGTATCCAAGGGGAAAAGCACCGTTGCTGTACGCCGTCCGGGCGGCGAAGTGGTGCTGACGCCGTTCCAGGTAGAGCATGATGCCGCCGGACTTTCCGGGCTGGTCAGGACACTGCGGAACCTCGACGGGGACGTCCGCATTGTTATGGAACACACTGGGATGTACTGGCATCCCATCGCACTGGCTCTGAAAGAGGCTGGCTTTTTCGTCAGCGTGGTCAACGCCATACTCATCCACGATTTCAGCGACAACTCTCTGCGCAAGGTCAAAACGGACAAGGCCGACTCCATGAAGATTGCCAACTATGCCCTCTCCTTCTGGGCGGAGCTGCGGGACTACTCACCGGAGGACGAGACCCGGCAGATGCTGAAAATGCAGAACCGGCTGTATCTGCGCACCAAGAAATCCAGCGTGGTCCTCCGCAACGGCCTGATCTCTCTGCTGGATCAAACATTTCCCGGCGTCAACACCCTTTTTGACAGCCAGCCCAAGCGTTCCAACGGGCATTTCAAGTGGGTGGATTTTGTAAAACGGTTCTGTCACAAGGACTGTGTGGCAGACGTTTCCCTTGCCGCTTTCTCGGATGCTTACCGCAAATGGTGTACCAGATCCGGCTATCGCTTCTCTCAGTCTGACGCTGAAAGGCTCCACGCCGCTGCCAGAAACTCCGTGGCTACATTTCCCAAAAACGACAGCACCAAGCTGCTCATCACTCAGGCCGTAGACAGCCTGAACGCCGTCTATGACGCGCTGTATATCCTGCGCAGGGAGATGCTCCGTCTGGCCTCCCTGCTGCCGGAATTCGATGTGGTCATGGAAATGCAGGGCGCAGGCGAGGTCACCGGACCACAGCTCATGGCGGAGATCGGCGATGTGAGGCGGTTTACCCACAAGGGCTCTCTGGTGGCCTTCGCGGGCATGGATGCGCCGCCTTTCCAGTCCGGTACATTCGACTCCAAGTCCCGCCGCATCTCCAAGCGCGGCTCTCCCCATTTGCGAAAAACACTGTTCATGGTCGCCAGCACGATCCTCCAGCACTCTGACCCGGCCAATCCCATATTTCAGTTCATGGACAAAAAGCGAGCCGAGGGTAAGCACTTCTATGTTTACACTGTGGCCGGCGCAGCCAAATTCCTGCGCATCTACTATGCCAGAGTGAAGGCACATCTGATGGCGCTGGATACAGGGACAAGCACCGCCGCTTAACCGGAAATAATAGTCCTGCTCAGCCGGTTCGCAAAAATTCCTCGCTGACCGGCTTGGTTTGTCATACCCTTTTTGCCCTTGCTAAAATCTTTCCGACTTTTTTCATTTTGGGGCTTGACATGTATTTGCAGGTTTGTGCGTAAGCTGCCACGGGAAATTGTGGAGGAGCATTTTCGGGACGATACAGATACGATTGAAAAAATGCTTGCCCTATTTCCTGTGAAAAAAGAAGTAGACGTAAAGGTTCTCAGTGCCGCATTTCACGCAATTTATTTTGCAACGCTGCATAAAGCAGAGATTGGCGAACAGTATGATAAGGCTCTGTATTCCTTGATTTATGGTATCATAATTCTTTTTTACCTCATTGATGCAGGTTTTCAGTATGCTTTCACGGCTTATGGCATTAATCAGCCTTACTTCCAGTCCCGACAGTTCAATGTTGGACGGGAGCAGGTCAACGCCCTCGTCATGGTGCAGGATGCTTCTGGAAACCTCGACAGGTTTATCATCAATGATGTCCTGCATGATAGTCGAGAGCGTGTCGGGCAAGTCGTCTGGTCGGCTGTAACCGAGCGACATGGTTATATCAATCCAATAAAATAACAGTGAATTGACATGAGGTGTAGAATGATATCAGAAGGTGATAGCAATGTTACACAACGAGGCGAGAAGACTACTGGTGCAGGCATACGAAAAGACCCACGACGCGCAGACAGTGGCAAAGTATTTCCAGGTGAGTACAAGCACAGTGTATCGTTTAAGCGGACAAATGAAGAAAACTGGCAGTGTAGAACTTCAAACCAGTCAGCGAGGAAGGAAACCAGCACTGACAGAAGAAGATTTGCAGGATAATGACCAGCTGATCACAGCCCAGCCGGATATCACGATCGACGAGATCATCGAAAAACAGGGACTGTCTGTCAGCAACGAAACGGTGCGAAAGGCCGTGATCAGACTGGGTTATGTTTACAAGAAGAAGTCCTTTTACGCGGCAGAGCGGGAGCGTGTTCGATGTTGTAGCAGCGAGAGAAGCCTGGAGTGAAATGATAACGCAGTGCGAAGCAGACAAACTGGTATTCCTGGATGAAAGCGGCGTAAACACGGACTTGAGCCGCCGCTATGGGCGGGCCATTGGCGGGGAGCGGTCAGTAGACAAGACTCCCTTGAATACACCTGCCAATACCACGATCCTTTCGTCAGTAAGACTTAATGGTGAGACGGCTTATACGATTTACAGCGGTGGAACGACCCGTGAAAAATTTCTGGACTATCTCAAAAACACGCTCATTCCCACGCTGCACGAAGGGGATATTGTCATCATGGATAATATGCGCACGCATCATGTCAAAGAGGTCCAAACGCTGTTGCAGGGGGCTGGCATGAAATTACTGTACTTGCCAGCGTACAGCCCTGATTTGAATCCAATTGAAAATATGTGGTCTAAAATCAAGGCCATTCTTCGCAAGCTGAAAATCAGATTATTACCCCAGCTCCCGCATGGTATTGCTCAGGCTTTCTCTCTGATTCGTCCATCCGACTGTGCTGGTTGGTTTTCTGCCGCGGGTATTCCTTGTTAATTTCTTGGATTGCTATAGATTTGCCTGTGCATCGGCATCAATGAGCAAAACTTTCTTGCCCTGCTGTGCCAGAGCCACGCCCAGATTGACCGCCGTGGTGGTCTTTCCAACTCCGCCTTTCTGGTTGGTTAAAGCGATTACTTTGCAATTTGGATAAGGTAGAATAAGTTTCGCAAAAAGGAAAAGAGACATAGTTTGCAGAATTCTGGTAGAATGAAGTTATCCTCATTCATCAAAACCTTGAATGGGTGGTCTGGGAACTCATCAATTTCGGAAATGGGTATCTCCCTTATCTTGCTTAAATTCGCTTCTGCTCGGCTCTCGTCTGTTTCAAAGAGGTCATCGTATGCGGTCAGCTCGATTCCTGTTCTTTTGCTTCTCGCCAATCTCTGCTACCTCCTTTCCGAACTGCTCATAAGCTGCGGCTACCTTGCCGCTCTTATCGTAAGCAAAAATGCTCTTTCCCTCTGCGGTTGCTTCCACGGCACGGATGGAGTGGGGTATCTGAGTGTCAAATACCTTGATTCTCTGCCCATAGGCACTCTTAACCGTTGCCGTAATTTCCTTAGAGATGTTCGTGCGTGGCATTACCATCGTCATAAGGATGCCGTCAATCCGCAGGTGCGGGTTGATTTGCCGTTTGACTTTTGATACGGAGCGAAGCAACAGCTCTAAGCCTTTGGCGGAAAGATAATGGGGCTGTGTCGGGATAACCACGCTGTCAGCAGCCGCAAGCGCATTGATGGTCAGCATACCCAAGCTCGGCATACAATCCACGAGAACCGTGTCGTAATTCTTTTTTACTTCATTGATGCAGGTTTTCAGTACGCTTTCACGGCTTATGGCGTTAATCAGCCTTACTTCCAGCCCCGACAGCTCAATGTTGGACGGGAGCAGGTCAACGCCCTCGTCATGGTGCAGGATGCTTCTGGAAACATCGACGGGTTTGTCGTCAATAATGTCCTGCATGATAGTCGAGAGCGTATCGGGCAAGTCGTCTGGTCGGCTGTAACCGAGCGACATGGTTAAATTTGCCTGTGCATCGGCATCAATCAGCAGTACCTTTTTGCCCTGCTGTGCCAGAGCCACGCCCAGATTGACCGCCGTGGTGGTCTTTCCAACACCGCCTTTCTGGTTGGTTAAAGCGATTACTTTGCAATTTGACATAGGGTGCGTCCTCCTTTCGCATAGATTTAGCCACTTTGTCAAGGTGGCTATGTAAAGGATTTATGGCAATAAAAAAAGCCGACTGGCTGTTTTATTTGCTAAACTACACCAATCGGCTATGTAAAAGTCTATTCTGTTTTATTCTCTGCCTTATCTGCTCTTACATGATAAGGCTTTCATTATTCTCTCTGTATCCCATTTTTCTGGGAACAATACCGCCATAATATGAAACGCATCCATCAGTCCTGCAATATACGCATGAGTGCCGTACTCAAAATCCTGCTTTTCCCTGCAATCTATAAGACGTTGGCAAACTTCCCTTTGTTCCTCCGTCAAATCAAGCTGGTTAAAGGCATCCTCCGCATATCCCTCATCCTTACTGTCTTTTTGATAACTGGCGTCAGCCTGTAACAGTTTCAATACGGATTCGTCTTTTAATTTTTCTACTGCTATCTTCACCAGTTCTTTAAATTCCTTATCGCACATCACTTCCCCCTGCCAGTTCTACTCTTAATTTTTTTATAGGTGCATGGATAACCTTAAAAATAAGTTCGTCAACGCAGTCCGTATATCTGCCCTGCTGTATGAGCTGATTTTTCAGTTCCACAAGGCTATGCAGCAAAATACTTCGTTCCCCACTATCCACATACAAATGATTTTTCTTTTCTCTCATAATCAACACCAACCTTTTTTGATTTCATTATATAGACGAATGGCAGAATGTTCAAAGATGCAAATGAGCGAAAAAAAATAAGCGTACCACTATTTCTAATGATACGCTCACGGTTTTAAATAACCTCAAAGTGTTTCAAAGCCTCCTTTATCGCTTCCGCTTTCTCCGCCGTCGGATGCTTCCTCGGCTGTTTCAATTCCTCTACCGCATTAGGGGCATCATACATCGGCAATCCTAACTCCCTTTTAACCTCTGCGATATATGCGGTATGTACTTTGAAGCCATACTTCGCTTCTATGTATTCCTTAATCATCTTATATGTAACTCGCTCTTTCGGTTTGTACGCTTCGGCTCTCTTGGCAATATTATCAAGCGGCACTTTTCCCTCACCCTCGCCAAACTCGACTTTTACGTTGATTACGCTGTCGGGTTTTTTGTGGGAAAGCATTACAACCGTCTCCACATGCCCTGTCCCGGGGAACATATCTACTGGCGCGACTTTCTGGGGCAGGTAGCCCAGCTCTGCGAACAGTTTCAAGTCCCGGGCCAGGGTGGCGGGATCGCAGGAAACATAGACGATACGGCAAGAGTTCATAGAGGCCACTGTGCGGACAAGGGCAGGGGAACAGCCCTTCCGGGGAGGATCCAGGACAATGACCTGAGGGCATGCCCCTTCCTGCGCAAGCTGATCCGCGGCCTTGGAGGCATCTGCGCAAAGGAACCGGGCATTTCCCACGCCGTTGCGCCGGGCGTTCTCCCGGGCATTTTCCACAGCCTGGGGGATAATCTCCACGCCGATAAGGCTTTCGGCCTGGGAGGCCATGGAAAGGCCGATGGTGCCAGTGCCGCAGTACAAATCCAGCAGGGCATTCCCAGGCGCGAGGGCTGCAAACTCCGCCGCCTTTTCATAAAGGCGCTGTGCCTGGGCGGCGTTTATCTGGTAGAAAGAAAGAGGGGATATCCGGAAGGTGAGACCGCAGAGATTATCCTGAATGTATCCCGGGCCGTACAGGGTGCGCAGCCTCTGCCCCAGCGCCACATTGGTTTTGTCCCGGTTTATGTTGAGCACCACGGTGGTAAGCTCCGGCACTGCCGCCCGCAGCGTGCCCACCAAAGATTTCTCGTCCCGCAGCCTGTCGCCGTTTATCACCACGCAGGCCATTACCTCCCCGGTATTCGCCCCCTTCCGCAGGTAAAGCCTGCGCAGGGTGCCCTTGTGGGCGGTTTCGTCATAAACTGTCTCGCCGCTTTTCTCAGCCCAGGCCCGGAAGGCCTCCATCAGGGTATTGAACTCCGGCGGGTGCAGGCGGCAGGCCTGGCAGTCGATAATGCGGTGGGAGTTGACCGCGTAAAACCCCATAACAAGCTTGCCGTCCTTGTCCCTGCCCAGGGGCAGCAAGGCCTTGTTCCGGTAGCCTTGCCGGCTTTCCGCCCCCAGGATAGGCTCCATCGGCAAACTATGAAAGCCCCCTATGCGCTCCAGGGCGTCTGCAACCCGCTGCTGCTTTAAGCGCAGCTCCTCCTCATAGGAGATGTGCCGGAAGCAGCAGCCCCCGCACTGGGCAAAATATGGGCAGTCCGGCTCAACCCGGCAGGGGGCAGGCTCCAGCACCTGCTCCAGCCTGCCATAGCAGAAATTTTTTTCTACCTTGACAATGCGCACCAGCGCCCTGTCCCCAGGGGCGCCCAGGGGCACAAAAACCGCCATCCCCTCATGCTTGCCCAGGGCCGCCCCCTGGGCTGTAACGCCTGTAAAGACAATCTCTATCATATCGTTTTTTTGTAAAGCCATAGTGCCCTCCCCTGCC
>Ga0224746_10054_pt1 | contig 17703 bp, 18 predicted proteins | sample LIM_F_Water_Bulk_FD_183000 | JGI IMG/M metagenome (GOLD analysis project Ga0224746, IMG submission 183000) | Enriched cells from gastrointestinal tract of the lab mouse from Pacific Northwest National Laboratory (PNNL), Richland, Washington... | ecosystem: Host-associated > Mammals > Digestive... | reverse complement strand
TTCAAGCTTTTTTGCGAATTTCTCTCGTGTTTTTTTCCACCAATTTCCTGGATACCATCACCTGATGCCCGCATCCGCAGCATTTCAAACGGAAATCCGCCCCCACCCGGAGCACCTCCCACTCAAAATTCCCGCATGGGTGCTGCTTTTTCAGCCGGATGATGTCCCCTACCGCAAAACGATCCGCCATATGATCCCTCCTTATGAACCGAGTCCCGCGCCGCATATGCCAAGCCGCGCCGCTGCTGTGAACACCGCGCTGCAGACAGCAGCGCATAACATTGCGCCAAACGCTTTCAAAGCCCCGTCTCAGTGTTCCTCGATCAGCACGCCCTGAACCAGGAACCGTTCATCCTCCAGCACGTTGGTACATGTGGAAAGGCTCACGATCCGGGAACCTGCATTCAGATCCGTCTCTACCTGGTAGTTGGATGAGCTTTTGCACAGTTCCAGATAATTCGTGAAATCTTCATCCGTATTGTAGTTCAGATTGTAATTCTCCGCCGTCGCCTTCACCACGCCGGCCGAAAATACCTGATAGACTTTGGTCGTTCCGTCGGGCGTATAGATGAAGAAATAAGGATGCTGCCTGCAAAATTCCTCGTCGGCATAGGCGCTGAGCTGGGAAAACATCTCGCCGCCCACCTTCAGGTTGTGCCCGTAGATAAAGGAATTTCTGTCGGTAAACGAGGAGTGGCTCCGCTTATCCAGGAAAATTGCCCCCAGCTTGTTGTCATTTGCAGAAAATGTTTTCGTCAGATATTCTTCGTTGTCCCGGCTCTTGACCACCGGATAGCTGATGACCGCCGGTTCTTCCATACGAATCCACGCCACCGTGTCCGGGTTCTCCGCCAGCAGCGCGTCAAAATCAACCTGGAATCCGTCCCCCAGGCGCTGCTCCTCCCCCTCTTCTTCGGGGTCAGGCTCCTTCACCGCCATCTCCTTCACCTTGTCGTATTCCTGACCGCCGCTGTAATAAGGGAGGACCATCATCACGATCTGGTAAATGGAAACGGCAAGGATGCCAAACGCCACGATCATAATCAGCGTAGTAAACAAATTTCCGCCTTTTTTTCTCTCTTTTTTATTTCGCCCGCCCGCACCTTTTTTTGCAGGCTTCCTTCCGGCCCCGGCGGACGTTTTTCTGCCCTTTGCCCCGGCGCCTGATTTTCCGGCGGTTCTGCCGCCGGACCCTGCTGCCGGCGCCTGCCTGCTTTTCCGGTTCTTATTTTCCATCTTTGAATCCTTCAATCCTTCCTGAGGAACCCTTCTCTAAAATCCGAGATTTTCGTCTACCAGAATGACTTTTGTCCGCTTCGGAACCTTGGAAAATCTGGTGATCAGTATCTGACAGCAGATGCATTCCGGGGATTTGCAGTCAAAGCAGGTTCCGTTTTTTACACAAGGGGTCTGTATCCCGAACCGCTGCGCGTTGATCGGCGCTGCTTCATTTTTGGCACGGCTCATGGCGTCCGCCTCCGACTTCACGACCTTGTTCATGCCTACGATCAGCAGGACGGTTTTCGGGCCGTAGGAATAGGCCGCCACCCGGTTCGCATTTCCATCGATGTTGACGAGAACCCCGTCCTCGCTGAGCGCGTTGGTGCTGCCCAGGAACACGTCGCAGTTCAGTGCCTGGTGCATGACCTCCTCCTGCTCCGCCCTGGTCTCCTTCGTGCCCCGGTCAAGGACTTCATAATTGCCCCCGCGTACTGCGTCCAGCAGGCCGATCTCCTGGGCGGACATGCTGCCGCCCCAGCTGACAGAGCTGCCCTCCGGGATCAGCTCCAGGGCTTTCTCCAGGGCCTCTTCCTTTGTCTTCACATAATAAGCTTCCATGTTGCGGGATTCCAGCGCTTTGACCACACGTGCTCCCAATACTTCGTTGCGCATCTCTCTTACGTCCATTTTTTTCCGCCTTTCTGCTTTTATTAACTATGAATATAAGTCAAACGATTTTTCTCATTGACATTATAGCAGTCATATCTTCAAAAAACAAGTTCCCGGCATAAGCAAATCCCCGGGATCACATAAATTTGTCAAATAAGAGAAATGGGGATGATCAGGTTATTCTGGTCGAAGGCACTTAATTTGTCCGCCATGCAGAGGACGGCGCCGGCCCCCCGCTGCAGAGGGGATTTTTCGATCAGTTCGAATACCTTCGTCAGCTTCCTGGGCGGGGAGGCCATTTTCTTGATTTCCACAGGAAACAGCTTCCCATCCCGTTCCAAAATCAAGTCGATCTCCCGGGCATCCTTGTCTCGATAATAGTACAGATATGGTTCCCGCCCTGCGTTCTGGTAGGTCTTGATAATCTCCGACACGGCGTAATTTTCCAGCAGAGCTCCGCTCATAGCCCCCTCCATGGCCGTTTCCGCACTGCTCCAGCGAGTCAGGTAGCAGACCAGGCCGGTGTCGTAAAAATACAGCTTCGGAGTGGACACGGTACGCTTGAGAACATTATTTGAGTAAGGATACAGAAGAAAGATCACTCCAAGCGCTTCCAACACACGAAGCCAGCTTTTCGCCGTAGCCTGATCAATCTCCGCGTCATCCGAAATCCCTTTATAATTGACCTGCTGGGAAGCCCTGGCCGCCGACGCGCGCAGAAACCTCAAAAACTTTAAGCTGTCAATCCCATTGGACAGCCGGCGCACATCCCGTTCCAGATAGGTATCAATGTAACTGGAATAGAAAATATTGGCTTCCTGATAGGCGCCGCTGACCAGCGTGGGCATCCCGCCCCGGAAGATATGCCGGAAAACCTCAGGCGTGTCCAGTATCGTACGATGCTTTTCCCGATCCGCCAGCGCTGAAAGCTCCAGACTGAACGGAGTGTTCTCAGGCTCCCCCATAATTTCACTCTGGGACAGCGGAGGCATGCTAAGCAGGGCCACCCTTCCGGCCAATGACTCCTGAACCCCTTCCATCATCTTGAACATCTGGGAACCTGTCAGCCAGAAATCGCCGGGCTGACGCCGGGTATCCGCCAGGATCTTGATATATGGAAAAAGTTCCGGGGCATACTGTACCTCATCAATCAGCAGCGGCGGCTGATGAAGCTGGAAGAACATCTTAGGATCCGTCTTTGCCAGCTCCCGCTCCATAAGGTCGTCCAGGGATACCTTCCTGCGGCCGCGTCCCTCCGTCTCGATCAGATGCTCCAGCATGGTGGTTTTTCCTACCTGCCGCGGGCCGGTGATCAGAAGTACGGGATATTGCTGGTTGAGCGCCATGACAGGCATTTCCATGTGGCGTTTGATATACATAAAAAAATCCCTCCTTTCTCATTTTCGGCCAATATAAGATCATACTCATATTTTAGCCGAATATCAAAACCTTTGCAAGTCCTGATCTCAAAAAAGGAGGGATGCCGTACAGCAAGTGCACGGCACCGTGTGAACAGTAACCAGCAGATGCACGGCACCCTAACATTTATTCTACTTTTTCAAACGCCGGAATGGATATCACCTTTCCGTCCTGCATAGCCGACTCGTGGGCGCAGATGCCGGTGCCTGTCCAGTAGGCTCCCATGATATCGTCCATAACCGGCGGCCTTTCTTCCAGGATGGAGCGTACGAACTCGTGAACCAGGTGGGGATGGGAACCGCCGTGGCCGCCGCCCTGTGTAAATGAAAGATGCGTATTTTCATTATTATATACCGTATTTCGGGTAAACGCCGCCTCAAACGCGTACGGACACCCGTACTGCTCCTCCAGCTCCTTTCGGATCTTCCCGGAGCCTCTTGCGTACACACGGTCCGGCAGATGTCCCGCCAGCATCAGACAGGGCGCCACCGCATGAGTGGGATGCATCAGCGGCGGAAAGCCTTCCGCCACTCCCACGAAAAAATCTCCGATTGCCTGGCAGAATAAGGATATCACAGCCAAATATTTTGGAGAACACCTGAAAGGGAAGTCTTTCGCCGTCTATGACCTGAAGCTTCCAAAGATCACGGAGGTACAGCCTACGAATCTTCCGGCCGTTGAAGCAAATGAACTGCGGCTGGACAACCTGTTTTTACTGGAAGATAATTCTCTGGCACTGGTGGATTACGAAAGCACTTATGCGGATTCTAATAAGATCAAATATCTGAATTATATTGTCCGCACACTGAAGCGAAATATGGAGCAGAAAAATTTCCCATGCAGGATTCGGATGGTCGTCATTTACACCGCAGACATCGAGCCCCGCCAAACCAAAAAAGAATTGGATATCGGCTGCCTGCAGTTCCAATTGGAGGAGGCTTTTCTGACTCAAAAGGATTCTGAAAAAACAGAGGCACGCTTATATGTTAGTATTTGCAGACAAGGTTATCACAACCGAAGATTCCAAACAGATCAAGGAGTGGATTATGATGACAAAGGTTGGACTATTATTTGAATAAGAAAAAATTCAATACGGAAGAGAGATTGAAAAAAGAGTCACGAAAAATGTAACTAAAAACGTAACCCAACATGTAACAAGGAACAAAGAACTGGAATTTACAAAAAAATGCTCCATGCCGGTTTATCTGTCAAGGAGGTCAGCGGAATGATGACGGTTTTGACAACGCAGGACGTTGAAAAAATTGCAGAAAAGATGGATCGCGTCCCAAATGACAGCGTACACTAAAAAGCCAAAGGCGGCACATCCCTGAAAAGTGAAATCCTCAATTACAATTCGCGGTCTGATCGGCCGCGAATTGCAACGAATAGCTCCTCTCACTCACAGGCTCCTATGCAGCAGCCGCAGCACCGTTTCCAGTTCATTTACCCCCATCTGCCCCGGTGCGGAAGCCTTTTTCGCCGCGCCGAAAGTCAGTGCAGAGCCGAACACTTCCCCGCAGAGCCGGCTGATCACTCCGGTTCCCGCCATGGACATGGTGATGATCGGACGGTCAGCATACTTCCGGGTCATTTCCTCTGTCGCAAGAAGCAGGGTCAGCACGTCCCGTTTATTCTGCGGCATCACCGCGATCTTTGGAAGATCCGCTCCAAGCTCCTGCATCTTCCGCAGCCGGCCCACAATCTCCTCCTGAGACGGCGTCTTATGAAAATCATGGTTGGAGCCCACCACCTTCACACCATACCCATGTACGGCCTTGATGATCTCCCTGACCACCCTGTCCCCGGTAAATGCCTCCACATCCACCAGATCCGCACACCCGGTTTCTGCCGCGGCTTTATTGAGCGCAGCGTAAGCCTCCGGTTCGATGGCCTTCTCCCCGCCTTCTCTGGAAGTCCGAAATGTAAACAGCAGCGGAATTTCCTTTAGAGCTGCCCGGAGTTCCTTCAGCACTTCCCTCACCTTTTCCATATCAAACACATCTTCAAACCAGTCCGCGCGCCATTCCGCCACATCCACCGGGATCGTTTCAAATGACTTTGCCTCCTGAATGACCTCCTCCTTTGTGATGCCCACGATAGGCACACAGATCTTCGGTATTCCTTCCCCGATTTTCACATTTCTAACCACCACCGGGTTCATCTGCATTTCCTCCTCTGCCTTCTTTATTCCTGCATTTTTCAGATTCTCCAATAACAATACCAGCCCAGCCAGCGAATGTCAAACAGGAGATCCCAGATCCAACCTCACAATAGACTTTCCGCCCCCTATATGATATACTTACACCAACGTAACCCCCAAAACTATTTCCATTTTTTTACCGAAAAACGGGAGGGATTTTTATGAATTTAAAAGGACGTGTAACCATACCCACAGACATGGATATCATTGAGGATACCATACGCCTGTCCGAACAATGGGGCGCCGATGCAGTCCGTGACTGTGACGGAACCGATTTCCCCGAGGAGTTAAAAGACGTCGGGCTCAAAGTCTATTCCACCTATTACACCACCAGAAAGGACAATGCCTGGGCAAACGCAAACCCCGACGAGATCCAGCAGATGTACCTTATGACCCCCATTTACACCGCGGCTGCGGATTCCTTACGCATCCCGCTGATGAAAGGCCTGTATAAGGACATGCTCACCCCCAACACCCGGGACGATATCACCCGCTGGTGGGAGGTCATTGACCGGAGCACCGGGGATGTGGTACCCACCGCGGACTGGCATTACGACGAAGCCGCGGGAGAGATCGTCCTTAACACCGTCCCCTTCCACGATTATACGGTCAGCTTCCTGGCTTACATCATGTGGGATCCGGTTCATATGTACAACGCGGTGGTCAACGACTGGAAGGATGTGGAGCACCAGATCACCTTTGACGTACGCCAGCCCAAGACCCACGCATTTACCATGGAACGCCTGCGCCGGTTCATTCAGGAGCACCCTTATGTAAATGTCCTCCGCTTCACCACATTTTTCCATCAGTTCACCCTCGTATTCGATGAACTGGCCCGTGAAAAATACGTGGATTGGTACGGCTATTCCGCATCCGTCAGTCCTTATATCCTGGAGCAGTTCGAACGTGAAATGGGCTACCCGTTCCGCCCCGAATACATCATTGACCAGGGCTATTACAATAACCAGTACCGCATCCCTTCCAGGGAATTTCAGGATTTCCAGGCTTTCCAGCGCAGGGAAGTGGCAAAAATTGTTAAAGAAATGACCGATATTACCCATGAATGCGGCAAAGAAGCCATGATGTTCCTGGGCGACCACTGGATCGGCACCGAACCGTTTATGGAGGAATTTCGCAATGTGGGCCTGGACGCGGTGGTGGGAAGCGTGGGAAATGGCTCCACCCTGCGGCTGATCAGCGACATCGAAGGGGTTTCCTATACGGAAGCAAGGCTGCTGCCCTATTTCTTCCCGGATACCTTCCATGAAGGCGGCGATCCGGTCAAAGAAGCGAAAGTCAACTGGGTAACTGCCCGCCGCGCCATCCTGCGCAAGCCCGTTGACCGGATCGGGTACGGCGGATACTTGAAGCTGACGCTGGATTTCCCGGAATTTGTAGATTATGTGGAGTCGGTCTGCAATGAATTTCGCGAGCTTTACGACAATGTAAAGGGCTGCGTTCCCTACTGCGTCAAACGCGTCGCTGTCCTGAACTGCTGGGGAAAAATGCGCGCCTGGGGATGTCACATGGTACACCATGCGATTTATTTCAAACAGAATTATTCCTATGCGGGAGTCATTGAGGCCCTCTCCGGCGCCCCCTTTGACGTGCGGTTTATCAGCTTTGACGATATCAAAGAAAATCCGGACATCTTAAAGGATATCGACGTCCTCATCAATGTGGGTGACGCAGACACGGCCCATACCGGCGGGGAATGGTGGTGCGACCCTCAGGTTTCCTCCGCTGTTAAGCAGTTTGTATATGAAGGCGGCGGCATCATCGGCATCGGCGAGCCCAGCGCCCACCAGGCAAACGGCCATTTCTTCCAGCTTGCCAATGTGTTCGGCGTGGAGGAGGAACGCGGCTTTACCCTGGGCTACGACAAATACAACTGGGACAGCCACAGCCATTTTATCACCGAGGACGCGTCAGGGGAGATTGACTTCGGAGAAGGCAAGAAAAATATCTACGCCCTGGAAGGCACTGAAGTGCTGGTCGAACATGAAAAAGAAGTGCAGCTTGCGGTCCATTCCTTCGGAAACGGACGCGCCGTATATATCAGCGGCCTTCCCTACAGCTTTGAGAACAGCCGCCTGCTCTACCGTGCCATCCTCTGGAGCACCGGAGATGAGCAAAACCTGCATAGATGGTTTTCCACTAACTATAACGTGGAGGTTCATGCCTATATTGAAAATAAAAAATACTGCGTGGTGAACAATACCTACGAACCCCAGAGTACGACCGTGTACCTCGGGGACGGGACGAGCTTCGACCTGGATCTGGAAGCCAACCAGATCGTATGGTATACTTTATAAACAGTACGTAGAAAACCTGCCGCATCAGATTCGACTGGTGCGGCAGGTTTTTGGTATAATTCCCTGTAATCCTTCATTTTCTTTTCCAGATAGCGGATATGGCTTTCGCTGTAAAAAGGATCCGAGTCTGCGGTAATTTCAAAAGATCTTCTCCTTTCCTGTGCCACCTTCGCACAAAAAATCGTGATTGCCTTTGTAAGGTAGATTCACATTTTCCGGCAGACCTCCCGGAACCATCTCCCCGTACCCTGTGCCCTCCGCCAGGCGCATCAGCCCGTCATATACCTCCTCCAGCGAATAATCATGCTCCTCCAGAAAATGTTCTTCCTTTTGGCTTACATACTCATAGAACAGGATTGCCGCAGCCACCTCTTCCGGCTCCTCATAATTCAAATTCTCCAGCAGCATATTTTCCGCTTCATTGATCTGCCCCCGGTCCACCATTTCTTTCAGATCTCCCAGTCTCTGGCCGGATACGGAATACTTATTCTCCCGTGACATCTCCACCTGCGTATACTGCTTCCCAAGCATCAGTGAAAAAAGCACCCGCACCATTTCCTTGATCATCCGCATGATATAATCCTTTTCGTCCTCGTACAGCATCTCGAAACCTCCTCGATTCTTCCTACCTGTACGATTGGAAGCCCCGCAGGAACCTTCTGCCGTACAAATAGATTTATTCTCTGTATGGGCTCATTATATTCCTAGGATAGCCTGTAATCAATAAATATTTTGTATTTCAGCCCCCAAAAAGACGCGCCCGCTATCTTTTCCACTTTTTCCAGCAGAACCAATTGACATGCACCCCATAATTGCATAAAATAAGAAGGCATGCAATACGTCTGCCGGATACGGCATAAGATTGTGCAATACAGAAAAGGAGCAACCATTTATGGCAACCATTCGTCCTTTCAGAAGCGTGCGGCCTTCAGAGGAAAAAGCCTCCTCCATCGCCGCCCTCCCCTACGACGTTTACAATCGGGCAGAAGCCAAAGAGATTGTCAGGCAGAACCCCCTTTCTTTTTTAAAAATAGACCGGCCCGAGACTCAGTTTCCGGATGACACGGACATGTATTCCCAGCAGGTTTACGAGCGCGCCCGGGACACCCTCCAGGAAATGCTCTCGGCCGGGGAGTTTATCGAAGATCCCCATCCCTGCTATTATCTCTACGCCCTGACCTATGCCGGGCGCACCCAGACCGGCATTGTAGGATGTGCATCCATCGACGATTATCTGGACGGAACCATCCGCAGGCACGAGGACACCAAGGAAGAAAAAGAACTGGACCGGATTCGGCATGTAGACACCATGAGCGCCCAGACCGGCCCTATTTTTCTGACCTACCGGCCCCGGCCGGAATTAAAGCAGCTCACAGAAGCCGCGAAAAAAGCCCCGCCCCTCTATGATTTCACGGCAGAGGACGGCGTCCGTCATCAGGTATGGACACTCAGTCAGAATCTAAAAACCGTTACGGAATTATTTTCCCAGGTTGGGCATATTTATATCGCAGACGGCCATCATCGGGCCGCATCCGCCGTAAAAGCCGGACTCCGGCGCAGAGAAGCCCATCCCGGCTATACCGGGGACGAGGAATTTAACTACTTCCTCTCCGTGCTGTTTCCCGCGGACGAGCTGAAGATCTGCGACTATAACCGTGTCGTAACCGGATGGAACGGACACACACGGGAAGAACTGCTGGATGCCCTCGCTGTCCGCTTTGATATCCGGGAGCTGTCCCATTCCTGTCACCCCCGGCAGAAGGGTGAGATTACTATGTATATCGGCGGCGCCTGGTACGCGCTTACGGCCCACGCAGACCTGTACACCCATGATCCGGTTCATGACCTGGATGTATCCATCCTGCAGCAAATGGTTCTCGACCCGCTGTTCGGTATCCGGGATCCCAGAACCGATCCCCGGATTCAATTTGTAGGCGGAATCCGCGGGCTGGAAGAACTCGTCCGGCTCTCAGACGAAGAAGGGGAGCACGCGGCATTTGCCATGTATCCCACTTCCATGGAGGAGCTGCTCTCAGTGGCTGATTCCGGCCGCCTGATGCCGCCGAAGTCCACCTGGTTTGAGCCCAAGCTGCGGAGCGGATTATTCATCCATCGTTTTTGATCCGCAGTCCGGACGGCCATAACAGGGTGCCCAAGGGCATTACATTATGTCCATTCGGTCGTTTCATAATGTATACCCAAGGGCACCCCATTATGACCATTCGGCCGTTTCACAAGGTACAATGGGATGCACTTCAATGATACATTCAAATTAAGGAATACAGACCTATGCTAAATCATATCATTCGTAAATGGAAAAGAGAGGTAATGAAAATGCAGCGAAATGATCCATGCTGGTGCGGAAGCGGCAGGAAATATAAAAAATGCCACATGCCGATTGAGGAAAGAATCTTGTTACATGCCGACCGGGGCGAGATCGTTCCTAAGAGGGAACTCTTAAAGACCCCCTTCCAGATCCAGAAGATCAAGGAAAGCGCCGCCTTAAATACGGCTGTTCTGGATGAAGTGGCAAAGCATATCCGCATCGGCATGAGCACCGCAGAGATCGACCGGATCGTATATGATTTCACCACCAGCCACGGCGGAATCCCGGCACCGCTCCACTATCAGGGCTTTCCCAAAAGCGTGTGTACCTCCATCAACAACGAAGTCTGCCACGGCATCCCGGATGAAAACATCATTCTCGAGGAGGGGGACATCGTCAATGTAGACGTTTCCACCAGCCTGAACGGCTATTACTCCGACGCGTCCCGCATGTTCACCCTGGGAAAGATTTCCGAACGCGCCGAGCGCATCATCCGCGTCACTGAGGAATGCGTCCATCTGGGCCTTGCCCAGGCAAAACCCTGGGGACATTTAGGCGACATCGCCGATGCCATCAACTCCCATGCCCAGGCAAACGGCTATTCCGTGGTGGAGGAGATCGGCGGCCATGGAATCGGACTGGAATTTCACGAAGAGCCATTTGTCAGCTACGTGACCCCCAAGGGCAGCGAAATGCTCCTGGTTCCCGGCATGATGTTCACCATTGAACCCATGATCAATGAAGGCAGCCCGGATTTCTTCGTAGACGAAGACAACGACTGGACCGTGTACACCATCGACGACGGACTGTCCGCCCAGATTGAATACATGGTGCTGATCACCCAGGACGGCGCCGAAATCATCTCCAAATAATCCTCCGCTTTGGGCTGCGGGATATGAACACCTTAAAGGGATAAATCTCCCGCATGCCAAAAAGCGGTTTTGTTGTGGCCATCCGGCCAGGAGTAAGTAGTAACTGTCTCCTTTCGGTTCATTTGGCAATACAGAAAACTGCCGCTGGCAGCTTTTCTGTATACGACGGCATATAAAAAGAGGATTGCCTTTGCAATCCTCATCTAATAAATCTAATTACACTTTTTAAATATAAATTTTTTGAATATACTTTATAGATATAATATACATAAGTCTCTAAATCTGATATTAGTATATACCTGTTTGCTCTAAAAATCAACTCTTTTCTATATTTTTATATTTTTAACCATTCCACATCTGGCTTAACAATTCGCCTCGAATTAACATATGCCCATTCTATAGTCAGAATAGTTTTCCCAACATAGTTAAATTCCCCTTTGTCAACTACCAAAGCCAAATCCGCTACATCTCTGCTCTGCAAAAACAAAGGCAGTAATAACTGTATTTTTGCTTCTTTTGTCGATTTATCTGTATAATATTGTGGAATTGCCAGTTTATAGTTGCGTTTTACCTTTTCCACAATTTTCTTTACTGCATTTTCAAGCAATCCATTTATCATATATTTATCTGTTAGTCCCACTGAAACAAACCTTTCATAATTGTCATCAATTATATGATCATAGTCTATTGTTAGCTCCATGGATTTATCATATATAAAATCTGCCGGAGTTGTAAAATAATCCGCAATATCCGGATAATGCTTAAAAACTCTTAACTCTGAATCCGCCCTTTGTTTAAATCCATATAAAAACCATTCTTGCCCCTCTTTTTTATTTGGGCTTGTATTTTTCACAAAATATGCGTAAATATCTGCTCCATGTTCAGTAAGCAATCCTGTATTAAAGCACATGACCGATTTATCATCGGATATTTCAATTTTATTTTCTGCTTTGATTCTATCATATGTATAACAAAGATAATTATATAATATCTGTTTATCAGATGTCCCCTTCTTAAAACACGATACAAGCATTCATACAAGTTCCCCGTCCGCCATCTCTACACAAATTTCCTCACCCGCAGCTCCACTCCCAGCGATTCCGCCAGCTTCCGGCTGTCCTCAATCTCCTTCTCCGGCAGTACATCCACCACCGTCATCTTCACCTGCGGTATACACTTCCCGCACTCCGCTGCAAATGCCAGCATCCCCTCAAACGCATCCTCAAACTGCGGTCTCGTAACCTCCAGATACGCCTCCTTATTCGGCGCGTTCAGGCTGATCGAAATAGAATCCACCACCTCCGCAAGAAGCGGCACAATATCCCTCTTATGATACAGATTTCCCAGCCCGTTCGTATTCACCCGGATTTTCAGGCCGTATTTCTCCTTCGCGTACCTGGCCGACTCCACCAGATTTTCCAATGCACAGGTCGGTTCCCCGTAGCCGCAGTAGACCAGCTCCCTCCTGCCTGTAAAGTCAAATCCGTCCATCGCCGCTTTAATCTCCTCCAGCTCCGGATCTCTCTCATGCCACAGCGTATCCGCATCCCCCACCCCGTCATGATGGCTGCGGATGCAGAACCGGCAGCTGCAGTCGCACTTATTTGTCAGATTCACATACACCTGATCCTGATACGTATACAAAATCTCCGCCATTTTTCCTCACCTTTCCTCAAACTACTTCAAAATCTGCTTTGCCAGATTTTTCATATGCATTTTATCCAGTGCAGCCGCCAGAGCCAGAAAGATCACCGCACTTCCTCCCGACTGCACCGCGCTCCCCGCCAGTGATGCCAGCGGAGCCGCAAAGGAACCGAACAAAATCCCCTCCGCCAGATAATACCCTGCTGCCGAAACCACCGCCGCCAGAAACGGCGCCGCAATATTGCGCGGGCAAAGAATCCGCCCCTCCTTACAAGTAAACGGAAGCACAATCAGCATCTTGATGACCACCGTCGCCGGAGCCCATACCGGCACGGTCAGGATATCTGCCATCCCGCCCCCCACCGCAGCAGCCGCCAGCGCATAGGGCCTGGGCAGAAATACCGCCCCCAGATAGATCAGCGCATCCCCAAAATGGATGTATCCCCCGTTGGCCCCATAAGGGACGTGGAAAATATACGCCGTCATAATCGTAATCATCGCCGCAAACAGCCCCGCCGTTACCAGCTTTGAAGTTGCCCCATTTACATGTCTGTTTTCCATTCCTTTCCGTCTCCCTTCCTTAAAAAATCTCATTCTCAATAACGCCCGGCCACAAAATCTACAGCCTGTAAATATCCTCAGCCGAGCGATACTCCCAGCCTGCAAATATCCTCAGCCGAGCAATACTCCCAGCCTGCAAATATGTCCCGTCCCCTATCGCCCAGGCAGCAGCATCCCCAGATATTTCTCAAAATTAGTCCCCTGATTGCGCTCCACTCCCTCAGCCGCCGAATCCTTCATCGCCCTTTCCACAAATTCCCCTGCCAGGTCCATCGTCCGGAAAATATCATCCCCCCTGGCAATCCCGCCTGCAATAATGGACGCAAACAGATCCCCGGTTCCGGAAAAACTCCCTCCGATATAAGGAAATGCAGACAGCCTTCTGCCGCTTTGATCCACCGCCAGGTTCCCGATCATCCGCTCCCCGCTTTGTGCATCTTCAAACCGGATTCCCGTCACGACAATGGTATCCGGCCCGGATTCCATCAGCTTCTCCGCCAGTTCCCCGGCAGCCTCTGTTATCTCCTTTTCCCCCTTCATCCTCCCAACCCCCCCATAATCGGCCCCTGTCAGCAGGCACAGCTCCGTCAAGTTAGGCGTCACCACATCTGCCCGCAGAGCCAATTCCTTCATCCGCCGCAGCAATTCCGGCGTGAACAGCTTATATACCCGTCCTTCATCCCCCATGACCGGGTCCACCAGCAGAAATGTAGATTCCCCATAAAATGTATCCAAAAACCGGAAAATACGCCGGATCTGCGTTTCGCTCGCCACAAACCCCGTATAGATCCCGTCAAACTGCACTCCCATTTTCTCCCATTCCTGCCGGAAATGCTCCATTTTTTCCGTATAGTCATCGCAATAGTAGCTGGTGAAACCCGTCTGCGCGCTTAAAACTGCCGTCGGCAGAGGACAGGGCTGAATCCCCATCACGGAAATCGTCGGAATCGCCGCAGTCAGCGAGCAGCGCCCAAATCCCGACAAATCATTTATAACAGCAATTTTTTTCGACATAACCCATCTCCTCCTCCGGCTCAGCCGGAAATCATTCCAAATCGCCCGGCGTCACATGGAATCCAACCATCCTGCACCGAACAAACATATATACGGTAGAAAAGAGAATAACACACAACTGGACATTTCAAAACATCCAGTTGTGTGTTATTCAACCAAGCCACTTTTAAAATTATCTCAACCACAGCACTGTACCAGCCTGTAACTGCGCAGCATAGCGCACGGCCCAGGAACGAACAGAAGCCCATCCGTCTCCCGGTTCACTTCTTCCGGTTCACTTCTTCCGGTTCGCTTCTTCTTCCGGTTCACCTCTTCTTCCGATATGCCAGAAACATCGGAACCCCCACCAGCGCCATACCGCCGATCACATTTCCCGCCGTAACAAAAAGAAGGCTGACCAGTCCATTCCACCCATTCAATGTCCCCAACTGCTCCGCAGTGATCCCATAAGCTTCCTGGGCCTTTGCGGCATATGCCGGGTTCATTGCGGCAAACATCCCGGCAGGTATATAGAACATATTCGCCACACAATGCTCAAATCCCCCGATCACAAATGCCGCGATCGGAAAAAAGACCGCCCATATTTTCCCCGCAATTTCTCTCGCCGCCGCTGCCATCAGAATTGCGGCGCAGACCAGAAAATTACACAGGATGCCCGAAGCAATCCCCTGCACCGGGGAAATGCCCGCTTTCCCCACAGCCGTTTTAATCGTGTATGCCCCCAGCAATCCCCCTGAATAATTCTGATTGCCGCTGAGCGTAAGCAGCAGTGCAGTCAAAAGCGCGCCCGCCAGGTTGCTGAGATAAACCACCGCAAGATTCCGAAGCAGCCTCCCCCAGCTTACGCGTCCATCCAGCACAGCCATGATCATCAGGCAGTTTCCTGTGAAAAGCTCCCCGCCCAGCAAAATGACCATCATAAGCCCCACCGGGAAAATCATCCCGCATACTGCCCTGGTAAGCCCCACGTCCGCAATCCCATGAGCCGCCGTACTGCTTGCCGCGCCTCCCAGCGCGATAAATGCGCCTGCCAGTATTCCAAGCAGAACCATTTTGCTGACAGAGAGAGCCGCCTTGCCCTCCGCCCCCTTCATATTCGCTTCCACCACTTCCGCCGGACTGTTAAAATACTTTTCCACCTCATACCTCCTATAAATCGCTGCAGCTCACGGCCGGCCGCGATCTGTAACACATCATGGCCATTCGGCCGTTTCATAATGTATAAAAATAAGGAATCCGCTGCATAGGATTCCTTATTTTTGATCTTTTACAAACAAGCCGTCCGGCGATAAAAAACCACCGGACCTATGTATTATTTTGTTCTCAGCTTAAACCGTGTTACCAGTGATTTCAGAAGCTGTGACTGGCTGGACAGCTCTTCGCTGGCCGCCGCACTCTCCTCAGACGTTGCAGAGTTGGTCTGCACAACGCTGGAAATCTGATCCATACCGGTTGTAACCTGTGAAATCGCTTCCGCCTGGCTTTCCGCCGCCGTAGAAATCTTATCCACATAGTCAACCGCACTCCTGGTACTTTCTACCGTTGCAGAAATCGCTTCCGCTGTACGGCCTGCGATCTCCGTACCATTCTCTACTGCCGCAATCGTGCCTTCGATCAATGCAGTCGTATTGCTTGCCGCCTCCGCGCTCTTGGAAGCCAGGTTGCGCACTTCATCCGCCACAACCGCAAATCCCTTGCCTGCCTCGCCTGCACGAGCCGCCTCTACCGCGGCATTCAGCGCCAGAATATTGGTCTGGAACGCAATATCCTCAATTGTCTTGATGATCTTTCCGATATCGCCGGACTTCTGGCTGATATCGCTCATCGCATTGATCATATCCTGCATCTGCTCATTGGAAACGCTCAGCTTGCTCTGTGCCTCTGATACCTTGCCGCTCGCATCCTTTGCGTTCTGTGCAGTGCTGCTTACCTCTCTGGAGATCTCATTTACAGTAGCAGCCAGCTCTTCTACAGAGCTTGCCTGCTGTGTTGCGCCCTGGGAAAGAGCCTGCGCGCCGGAGGATACCTGATCAGCTCCGCTTGCCACCTGGTCGGAAGCATCGTTGATCTGGCGCATAACATCGCTCAGGTTGATGTTCATACGGCGGATAGATTCCAGAAGCGGAACAAAATCGCCGTTATACAGATCCTGATTCGCACGGATATCAAAGTTGCCCTTTGCCATCTCATCCAAAAGGTTGCGAAGGTCATCCACAACCGCTTCCAAATTGTCGCAGGTCACTCTGACATTCTTCACCAGAGTACCAAACTCATCCCGTGATTCATATGACAATGTCTGGGACATATTTCCCGCAGACAGACCTTCCATCGCAGTTTCAATCTCTTGCACAGGCTTCACGATGACTGACGTTACCCTGCCGCAAATAATCAGCGCCAGAATAACTGAGATTGCTACCAGGATAATCAGCACGATCATACTGGTATTTGTGGTATTATAGCTTTCATTCAGCGACTCCGCACGCATAGCAGTAGACCTGTCGCTCAGAGGTCTTGCAAGCTGAATCACCTTTTCCAGCGCCGGAGTACATTTGTTCAGGATCGCGTTCTTCGCCGAATCCTGGTCGCCTCTTTCCAGCATGGCGATAATATCATTCGCCTCCGCAAGCCAGCTGTCAATCGCCGCCTTGTACGCAGCCACTTCGTCCTGGTTCAATTCTGCTGATCCCTCAAGCACTTCAAAATTCGTTGAAATAGACGAGATATCATCCTGAATTGTCTGCTTCTCGTCCGCGCCTACTTTTCCGCTGATGTACATATCACGCACATGCTTTGCGGCCTCATTTGTAGCGATCCGGTTATTCTGTACCGCAGTATCTACCGCAACAGCTCCGTCCATGCAGGCAACCAGGTTGTTGTTTGCTTTCCGAAGCTGCAAAACAGAGTATACGGAAATCAAGACCGATAATACCAAAACCATTCCAAAAGATACATATAATTTGTTTCTAATCTTTAAATTCTTCAATTTGCATGTCTCCTTCTGTCACTTCCGGTTCCGCAGCATGCCCCTGCACTTCGTCTTCCGCTTCCGCAGCGTGCCCCTGCACTTCGTCTTCCGCTTCCGCGGAGTGCTCCCGCACCTCGTCTTCCGGTTCTTTTTCTTCAGGCTCAGCCGGTTCTTCCGGAGCAGCTTCGCTCCCCCTCCTGACCAGACCTTTGATCTTTTCTTTTATGTCCAACATCCGAACACTGAGCCGGAACCATACCTTTTCACACTTGTTAACGCACATCCTCGTGTAAATGCGTATATTCCGGATTCCCCAGCAGAAAATAAGTAAAAACGGATATTTGTCCAGTATCGGGAAAAACTGGCACATATAATCCCTTGGAGGAAACATCCACTCCTTTTTTTTCAGGAGCCACTCTTCCTCCCTGTCGCGCCGGTAAAAATCCAGCCTGACCTTTTCATTTGGCAGGAGAACCTTATCCAGGTGCTTATTCTCC
>Ga0224746_10053_pt1 | contig 17718 bp, 17 predicted proteins | sample LIM_F_Water_Bulk_FD_183000 | JGI IMG/M metagenome (GOLD analysis project Ga0224746, IMG submission 183000) | Enriched cells from gastrointestinal tract of the lab mouse from Pacific Northwest National Laboratory (PNNL), Richland, Washington... | ecosystem: Host-associated > Mammals > Digestive... | reverse complement strand
CAAGCTGTCAAGGTTTGGAAGGAATGCGGCAGATGTGCTGAAATCCATGCAGCTGCTTACAGATTGCGAGGTTGACCTGGTATGCGTGGAGGATGTCATTGTAGTGGACGGGAGCCATGAGCCGCTTGTCACGCCGGAGCAGTGGCACTTCGTAAGGATGAAGAGGGAGAGGCATAAGGGACGTAGCAAAAAGACAGAAGAACCGGAGCGGATTAGTCTTTTGTCAGGGCTGGTCAAATGTCCGAAGTGTGGAAGTGGGATGATTGCAAAAAAGAATAAGAGCATCAACCACAATCATGGCGGATATTACAAAACTCTTTACTATTATGGCTGTAATAATAATAGGAAATGCAATGGCCGGGTATGTGATTTCAGCCATACCTATAATCAGGAGAAAGTGGACGGCGCAGTTTTTGAGATAGTGAGCGGCCTGACAATGCTTTCTGTATTCCGGGAGAGGGTGCTGCATCATCTGGAAAATACGGATGTTATGGACAGGCTGGAGACAGAACTGAAAAAGCTGAGGAAAACGATACGGTCAGAGGAGATGAAAAAGAGAAAACTGGGGGAAGACTTGGATAACCTGGATTTTCTGGATGATGATTATGATAAAGATTATGAAAAACTCCAGGGAGAGATTGACCGGGTGTATGACCGTATTGAGAAGGCAGAGGCCGAAATGGAAAGGAAGATGAAAAACTTTCTGCAGCAAAGTAGGGCACCCAGGCGGCGGACAGGATTAAGAGGCTTCTGGAACACATGGGGAAGCTGTATGGGCATATGTCCTGTGAGGAGCGGCGGAAAATGTATAGGTTTTTTATTGAGAGAATAGAAGTTTATCCGGAGCATCCGGATGGGAAGATTATAAAAAGCATTGCTTTCCGGTTCCCGGTGTTTTATGGGGAAGAAGATTTGAAAGAGGATAAAGCGCCGGATGAGCAGGTAGTGTTCACTTTGGATTGTGGAGAATTGGGACTGACGGCATCTGAGGCAAAAGCGACATATGCACAGATCCGCAAATATGTTTCGGAGAAGTTCGGTGCAAAAGTTTCCTCTTTATATATTGCCCAGGTGAAGAGAAAATATGGGTTGGATTTGGGGAAGAACTACAATGTGTCAAAGAAAACGAATGCAAGGGTTCCGGTCTGCCCGAAAGATAAGGAAGGATTCATCGTAGATGCGCTGAAGCATTATAAGATGCTGGACACGGATGTGGAGATGAAAGAGCAGGGGGATTTGTGATGAAGAGGAAGAAATGTTATATCTATATGAGGGTTTCTACGGCGATGCAGGTGGATGGGTACAGCCTGGAAGCCCAGAAGGACCGGCTGACAAAGTTTGCGGAATTTCAGAAGATGGATATTGTACGGGAATATTGTGATGCGGGGAAATCGGGGAAGAATATCACCGGACGCCCGGAATTTTCCCAGATGCTCCGGGATGTTGCGGATGACAGAGACGGGGTGGATTATATACTGGTGTTCAAGTTGTCAAGATTTGGGAGGAATGCGGCGGATGTGCTGAATTCCCTGCAGTATATACAGGACTTTGGCGTGAACCTGATTTGCGTGGAGGACGGCATTGATTCATCAAAGGATTCCGGTAAGCTGACCATCACTGTCCTGTCCGCGGTGGCGGAGATTGAGCGGGAGAATATCCTGGTGCAGACGATGGAAGGCAGGAAGCAGAAAGCGAGGGAAGGGAAATGGAACGGCGGGCTGGCGCCTTTCGGGTATAGGCTGGATTCTAAGACAAGTACCCTGATGGTGGAGCCGGAAGAAGCGGCGGTTGTAAAAATCATTTATGAGAAATTTGTCCACGAAGGCATGGGAGCGGATTCTATCTGCAATTACCTGAACCAGAGGGGATATGCAAAGCAGAAGAATAGGGAGTTTGAACTGAATTATTTTTCTCGGGGGCTCATCATGCGGGTGCTGGACAATCCGGTGTATATCGGGAAAATCACTTATGGAAAGAGTACCACGGAACGGGTGAAAGGAACCAGGGATGAATACCACCGGGTTCAGGTGGAGGATTACATGGTCACGGACGGAAGGCATGAGGCGATCATTGATGGAGAATTGTGGACGGCGGCGCAGGAGAGACGGAAGGAAACGGGTGTCAAGTGGAATAAGACACACAGCCTGGATCATGAGCACCTGTTGTCGGGGTTGGTTATCTGTCCGGTCTGCGGCAAGGGGTTTGCCGGGACTGTCCGGCGGCGGAAGAATAAGAAGACCGGCGAATACAAGGATGATTTTTATTACAGGTGCCAGCACAGGAAGAAAATTGATGAGGAACATTTCTGTGATTTCAAGCCGTCGATCAACCAGAGTGAGTTTAACCGGGAAGTGGAGAATGTGATTCTGGATATGGCGGCGAATGAACAGTGGAAAGAATTTGTCCTGCGGAAGATGTCGGAGAGGGTGGATGTGAGCACACTGGAGACGGAGCGGGAACAGCTTAAGAAACATTTGCGGCAGGTGATTGGGGCGAAGACGAAGCTGACGGATATGCTGGATAAGCTGGATGTGTCCGATAAACATTATGACCGCAAGTATCAAGACATGCAGGACAGGCTGGATAATCTGTATGATAAGGCATCTGAACTGGAGGATACGATCGCAGATATTGATAGCCAGATAAACGGAGCCTATGAGAAGCAGATTACGGCAAAGCAGCTTTACAAAATCCTGGCGAATTTTGACAGGCTGTATTACCGGCTGACGGACCTTGAAAAGAAGGAATTTTTGAGAGACTTTATAGAAAGCGTTGAAATTTATCCGGAAAAGTTGGATAATGGACGCATGCTGAAGCAGATAAACTTTAACTTTCCAGTGTATTATGATGGTGAGGTTGGTAAGGAAATTCGGTTGCTCAATGAAAATACAGTCGAAAGTATCGTGTTGCTTTCAAAACTTCATACAAAACAGAATATAGAAGTGGAATTGGAAATGAGCGAGCTTGATTTGACGGCTGCGGAGAGCAAAGCCACTTATGCGGAAATTAAACAGTATGTGCTTGATAAATACGGATTGAAAGTATCCAGTTTGAATATTGCTCAGATTAAAGCAAAGTGTGGTATTATCGAGCGTGAGAATTATAATACGGCAAAGAACGAAAATGTTAAGCGGCCAAACTGCACAGAAGAAAAAGAAAATGCAATAAAAAATGCGTTCAAATATTTTCAAATGATTTAAATGGGAGGATAAAATGCTAAAAAAGATAAAGTTTAAAGGGGGCTTTTTTAATGAAGAAAAAGAGCTGAAATTATTTATGAATGAAGATAGAATATCAGTTCTTTACGGGAAAAATGGCTCTGGAAAAAGTACTATTTCTAATGCTGTGCGTAAGGCAAAAGGGGATGTAGTTGATGATATAATCCAAGCCACATTACTTGATGAAAAAGATATGGCTTTTGTGGATACGCAGTGTATTCATGTGTTTAATGAAGATTATGTGAGTTCACGTGTTAAAATACGAGACGATGGGTTGAATGCAATTATTCTTTTGGGTGAATTAGGTAATCTTGAAGATAAAATATTGGATTTGGAACTTAGAATTGAAGCTGAATCTAAAAGAAATGCAGAACTTAAAACAGTTGCTGGCCTTAAAAGGAATCTCACAAATGATAATGCGGCCATTGCACATTATGAGGTTTCTAGCGATATTAAGTTATGGAAGCAAGCCTTGGGGGAACAGAAGAAAGCTGATGAAGCATTAAAGGAATCTGACGAGAAAATCAAAAATCTCAATGATGAACTGAATACCTTAAAATCTCGAAAGAAAAACATAAAAATAGCAGTCAGTTTGATTAATAAGAGCCTTAGATTTGTGTTCTTTTCAAAGGATAGATTAGAAATCAAAGTTGAAGGTGATAAATATGTATTGTATGCCCACGGAAAAGTAGTAAAGCCTAACAATGTGTCTGTTGGTGAAAGAAATATTATTGCTTTATGCTATTTTTTTACAGAACTGATTATGAATCAGGAGGCGAAAGACGGGTATTCAAAAAAACTAATCCTTGTTATTGATGATCCTATATCAAGTTTTGATTTTGAAAACAAAGTGGGAATTATGTCACTGCTGAAAGCAAAGGTAGCCGATATTATTAAAACCAATCCAGAAAGCCAAATTCTAGTGATGACACATGATATTCAGTGTTTATATGATCTTCAAAAAATTGGAGAAGAGGTTTGCATCGAATATAAGCGAGAAAGCAACGGGCAAAAGAAAGTTACATATGCTTGTTGTGAATTAAAAAACAAAGAGATTATTCCATTCAGTTACACAAAACGAAACGAATATTCTGAGATTTTGAAAGCTGTATATGATTATGCTTGTGGCAAGAATGCGAATGACACTCTGACTGTTGGGAATTTAATGCGACGAGTGATGGAGGCGTTCTCAACATTTGTGTATAAAAAGGGAATAGTAGAGATTTCCTGTGATGATACGATTTTGCAACAGATTGGAGACAAAGATTACATTGATTATTTCAAGAATCTAATGTATAGGCTTGTGCTTAATGGCGATAGTCATATGCTAGAGAGAACAAATAGTCTGGATGACATGGATTATTTGAATTTTTTAAGTGATGAAGAGCGACGAAGAACGGCACAGGAAGTTATTTGTTTCGTTTATTTATTAAATAAAAGGCATGTTTTGGCACACTTGGAAGGAAAGCAAAACATTGAAACCAACATTCAAAAGTGGTGTGCAGATATAAAAAGTTTTTGTGCAGGTGATGAAGTGACGGTGTGATTATGATTGCATTATATTCCATGGGAATTAAGGACGTGGTCTATATTTAACCAAAGACAGGTGATAAAATGATTTCTATATTAAGGTATTTTTAAGATTATCGGGGAAATACAATTTGAATGTAAGGAGAAATCGTAATGTATCGAAGTAGTCGATACTGACTTTGCCTAAAAATGCACCTAAAACAATTTATGCTTTGCCAAATGTGGATGTAAGAATAGGATAAATATGGTAATTGGCAAATAGGAATATAGGAGGTGTTTTATGGATAAGCGCAAGCGGATGGGAAAGGATAAAGAGGGAGTGATATTTCCGGTTGCTCCGAATCTTTCTGAAATGGGTGATAGCTATTTGCAATTTATAGAAGAAATTAAGAAAGAAATTCAGAAGCAGAGAGTTTCAGTTGTAATGAACGCCAATACAAGCATGATTTGCCTTTACTGGAATATTGGCAGGGCTATTTTGAAAAAACAAGAGGAAGAGGGATGGGGTGCAAAGGTTATTGACCGTATGTCAAAGGATCTGAAAATTGCTTTTCCAGAAATGTCCGGCTTTTCTCCACGTAATATTAAGTATATGCGAAAATTTGCCCAGTGTTGGGTGGATTATGAAATTGTGCAACGGGTCGTTGCACAAATACCATGGCGGACAAATATTACTTTGATGGATAAATTAAAAACACAGGAAGAACGCATATGGTATGCTGGTAAAACGATAGAAAATGGTTGGAGTAAAACGATACTTGAGTTACAGATACAAAGTAAATTAATGGAACGTACTGGAAAAACAGTCAACAATTTCCCTGTGGCACTGCCATCGCTTGATTCTGATATGGCGAATCAAATATTTAAAGATCCTTATTTGTTTGACTTTTTGGGAACCGATATGCCAAGACGTGAGGTGGAAATAGAACAGAAACTAACAGAACATATTCAAAGTTTTCTATTAGAATTAGGACAGGGATTTGCATTTGTTGGGCGGCAGGTTCATTTAGAGGTTGGAGGACAGGATTTTAGGTTAGATCTTTTGTTTTATCACTTGAAATTACGTTGCTATGTTGTGATAGAATTAAAAGCCTGTGATTTTGAGCCGGGATTTATCAGTCAGTTAAATATGGGATATTATGTTTGAAAAACAATTGGGTTCCGTAAGAGAGATTAGCAGAAAATTAATGGAAAGATAATAGCTTGAGATTAGTAGCTGCTACATAAATATAAGAAATTAAAATTTTGAAGGAGTAGTAGATGGAGGATAACAAAAAAGAAGCCCGGAGTGAAATTATCATATACCAGACAGAAGATGGAAGTACAAAAATAGATGTTAAATTTCAAGATGAAACTGTTTGGCTTACTCAGGCGCAATTATGCGAGCTATATCAGACTAGTAAATCCAATATCAGTGAGCATATTAAACATATATTTGAAGAGGGAGAATTGGAGGAGGATTCAGTTGTTCGGAAATTCCGAACAACTGGCGCCGAAGGGAGGTGGTGCCAATGATCTGGATCCGGTGATCTAGAAATTGAAACTGACAATCAACGAGAATCTGAGTCGGGTACTAAGGTGGGTCAAGTTTCAACGAAAAAGTGGGTCAATTCTACTTGACAATCAACAAATGGCAAAAGGCTAAGATGAAGGAGCCGTTACGGACAAGGAATCCGTGGCGGCTTTTTCTGTGGGAAAGAAGGTGGACAGATGCCAAGCAAACCAAAGAAGCCTTTGAGTGAAAGTGGCACGCATGATCGGAGCAATCTGATTGCGCTGTGCAAGTCGTGTCACTCGACTATACACGCAAAGAGAGGGGACTATTGGGGGAACCATCGCAGGTAGGGGCGGTGCAAATCTCTATACGTAAGGCTTCCAGGGAACGGCGCGGGGGTCACGCGTGCAAAATCACGAAATGAAAAGTGAGAATCTGATCTAGATGAATTTACCTCTGAGGTAAATTACTACCTTGGCAAAATGGGATATCTGTGCTATCATAGATTTACCTCAAAGGTAAATCCGAAAGAGAGGTGATGGTTTGGATATCACGTACAAGAACAACAAAATCAAAAAGATTTGTACGGATGCCAAAACTGCAGAGAGAACCTACGGCCGAGAAATGGCCGATAAAATACATCAGCGTATAGATGAAATTGGCGCGGCAGACACTGTTGAAATGATGATCCAGTTCCACATTGGACGATGTCATCCCCTTACCCAAAATCGGAAAGGACAATATGCGGTGGATTTGGTTCATCCGTACAGATTGGTATTCGAGAAGAATGGCAACGAAATCCAAATAGCAAATATTTTGGAAATAGTCGATTATCATTAATGGTCAAGATGACAAGTCAAGGAGGTAGCACTATGGTGAGAAGTCGCAGTTATATTGCAACGCCACCTGGGGCGACAATTAAAGAGCAGCTGAATGACAGGGGTATGAGTCAGAAGGAGTTTGCAGCCAGGATGGATATGTCTGAGAAGCATATCAGCAAGCTCATTAACGGTGACGTACAGCTTACGCCAGAGACCGCTGTTAGATTAGAGATGGTTTTAGGTGTTCCGGCTAAGTTCTGGAATAACCTTGAGGCAATCTACAGAGAGAAGATTATTAAGGCAGAAGCAGAAAATGCGATGGCTGCTGATGCTGAGATGGCCAAGCAATTTCCTTATAGCGAGATGGCAAAATTTGGATGGGTTCCGGAGACCAGAGAAGCTAAGGAGAAGGTTATCAATCTTAGGAAATACTTTGAGGTAGTCGAGCTTTCGCTTCTTGGGAGTGAGCAGATTACAAGAATTGCATGTAGACGTCTGGCAATAACAGAAAAAAGTGATCTGGCATTAATGGCATTGGCACAAGAGGCAAAGATTAAGGCGCGTAGTATCCAAACCGCTCCGATCAATATCAAAGGTTTGATTTCTGCTATGCCAGAGATAAGAAAAATGACGGTTCTTAAACCTAAGGAATTCTGTCCTCAGATCAAGAAATGTCTTGCGGATTGTGGAATAGCTTTAGTATTCCTGCCGCACCTTAAAGGTTCATTCCTTCAGAGGGCTTCTTTTATGGACGGGAACAAGATTGTCGTAGGGCTCACTGCCAGAGGTAAGGATGCTGACAAATTTTGGTTCAGTCTGTTCCATGAACTTGCGCACATTGCTCTTGGCCATGTAGGGCAGCCTAATGGTACATCTGAAGATAATGAGAAAGCAGCGGATAAATGGTCGGGTGATACACTTATTTCATCTGATGATTTTGAAGCTTTCAGAAAGGAAAGAGATTATTCAGAGAGAAGAGTACTCCAATTTGCAAAAGCTCAAGGAATTGCTCCGGGGATAGTAGTTGGAAGAATGCAGTTGGAAGGAATGATCAAGTACAGTATGTTGAATAATTTGAAAGAGAAATATGAAATAGCTGTATAAAGGATATATTCAAAAAGCTTTTGAAGGATCATGTGAAGAGCATGGTCCTTTTATGATTTTTGCCCGTACACGAAAAAGAAGCTGGGTTCTCTACTCTCCGGCTTCCGGGATAAACTGAAAATTGTCACTCTGACAAATTAGTTTCTCCATTTAACTATATCATCAATCTTCTTGCGGGGTCTTTCTTTAGGAAATTCATTTGGATAACCAAATGCAATAGCTGCAATAAGCTGTCCGTCATTCCCCAGCCATTTGCACAGTTCTGAATATGCAAAATAAATATCGCATATCCAAAGGCTGCCGATTCCTTTTTCAGTAGCGGCAAGAAGCATATTTTGTATAGAAGCGCCTATAGACTGAATATTACAGATTTCATAAACACGTTCTTCTGGTGTTAATTCTGACAGAATACTTTTCACCAGTGAATTCACAACAAAAACTATGGTTGGCGCTTCTTCCATTATGTCAACAGTGTATTTTGCCGCCGCTATGTGCTGTTTACTTTCTGGCAACAATGCGCTATCGTTTTCTTCCCTCTCAATTCCCTGACGGAAAACTTTTAACATTTCTGCTTTTGCATTTCCTTGTATCACAATGTATTTCCAAGGTTGTCTATTTTTAGAAGAAGGGGCTTTTATTCCACTTTGGATAATATCTGTAATATCTTTATGGGATATAGGTTTATTTATAAATTTCCTTGTGCTTCGCCTGTCATAAATTGCAGAAATCATTTTTTGTTTTCTCCTCAAGTTCCGATTTTTCAGTATGACAAACTGGAATTTGCCAATGTTTTAGTCTTTCTTCATATCCAGTCTTTTTGCACTTTCTTCAGCCATGTCTGCTTCAACATCAAAGCCATTTTTACGAAGTTTCTCAGCAATTTCCTGATACAGCTTATATGCATCCTTGTCCTTCCCTATTTTTTCATATAGCATCGCCTTACAATATAACTCATCATAAAAAGGTGTTCCTATTGCGCCGGCTCTATCAAAATATTGGATTGCCTCATCATATTTTTCAAGTTTCCCACAAACTTCTCCGCCATGGATATATAACTCCCAGGCATCCGGAAATTTTTCTACGGCCTTTAAAAAACATTTGTAAGCTTCCTCTATTTTATCCGCATAAATATATGACACAATCAATAAATCCATTTCTTTGGGATTCTCCGGCTCTGATTCTGCCCTTACTTTTTGCTGGCGGACAGCTTCCTCACCTTTCCCCACTGCAAAAAGGAAAGAAATACGGCAGGCACAGGCTCTGTAGAATAAATTTTCATCAAAGTCGGAACCTTCTTTCAAAATAGTATCATACCACTCCATCGCCGTATTTTTACAATATTCAAACATCCACTGATGAATGATTGCATAATTCCATTTATCTTCCACGGAAAGTACACCGCCATGCATAAGCTTTTTATACTCCAAAAGACAATGTATAAAATCTTCCGGTTTCCGTGTCTTTTCATAAACAGCGGCCAAACGTTGTGCATAGTTATTGTATGCAACTGCACTCTTTTTATAAAAATCATCTACCGTTACTCCATAGAGCCTTGCTAAAACAGGAAGAGTCAAAACATCTGGCAAAGTTGTTCCGCATTCCCATCTTGAGACAGTCTGTACATTTACATTCAGATTATTGGCCACCTGTTCCTGGGTATATTTTTTAGTCAAACGGAATTTTTTTAAATTTTCACAAAATATAGTTTGCTCCATATCTCATCACCTCGAAATTTATTTTTTAGAAGTTTCTGGATTAGATTATAGTAAAAAATAAAAAAGAAGGTAATGTCTTATTTTGTGAACAGTATCGCAAAATTTGTATAGCCATAACCAAACTGATGTGGTTTGAGATACGATTCACAATTCTTTTACCAGACATAGTGTCAGCTCATCATCATTCCTGTAGGCAACATCTGCTTCACATATTTTTTCTTTATAATACACACCCTTTCCATCAGGAATGTAGCCTCTTTTTATATAGAACCTCTGGGCAGGTCCGTAGTCACTGTTTAAGCAGACATCCAGATATATTTTATTGCAATACTGCCTGGCAATGTTTTCTGCTGTATCCAATAACATAGTAGCTATTTTCTTACGCCGGTATTTTTCGAATACAAACAAATCTACTATACCCGGAATATTATGGCCGGCTAGCCCGCCCCATCTGCATTTGTAGTACAAAAAGACATATCCTGCCACGGCACCGTTGTACAGTGCAAGCAATGCGGTACACTCGCCTTTTTCCTGATTATCCAACTGCCGTTTTAAATAGTCGATGTTCTTCTGGCTCTCGTCGCCATCCGCCCTGCAAATAGACGGAATATCATCATAATTCATGATGCGGATATTGATACATAAGCGGTTGAGCCTTTCCCATTCTTCTCTTAAAATAGAATAACACAGCGTATCACTTTGATCGCGGGCGTGCTTTCTCAATCGACCTTCAAAGGTAAAGGAGCATTTTTCTAAAACTCTTATGCTCTCCTTATTATGCGACCGCACCCATGCGGCGATGGCTGATAAATTCATCTCTTTGAATCCATAACCAAGCATCTTTTTCACAGCCTGCACTGCGCAGCCGTTGTTCCGGTATCTGGGAGCGATGGCATACTCTATTTCCATATAGCCGTCATATCGGTTCATATCACCCAGGCTTATAAATCCTATAAAATTATCGTTTTTTTTATCAGCAATCACTTTAAAGCCCCTGCTATTCTTCCAACATTGGATTGTGTTCCGGCTGTCAGTAATCGAATTGTAGAAATCAATCCCGCTTTTTCTCAAAGCCTCGTCAAGACACATTTCATATAAAGCCTTTGCATCGCTATCCCGCCAATTTCTTAATATCAAATCTTTTGTTTTCATGGTTCAGTCCCTCCGCAGATTGCATTCTGCAAGATATCTCTCCCACACCCCTGGCAATTTTGACTTTATAAATGAAGCATAGGAACAATCCGGGGTTTCCATCATATGTTTTTCCTTTAAGTATTCGATGCAGCATGAATACCACCACTCCAGTTGCTTTTCCGATTTATCTTCAAAACGCCCCACTTTCATTTTGCCCTGCTTCACATATTCCATAAATAGTGCATACGCATTCTCTACCCGGATGCACTCCGTCACTTCAACAGGTTCTGTCGCCAGTCTCGCACAGGGGATATTTTTAAATGGAATGACCTGTTTTTCTTCTGCAAGAACTTTATAGATATATCCTCTGACACCCTCCGATACTTCTCTCAGCGCATTCGGGTACAGTTCGTGATAAACTGGTATATCACTGCCTCCTTCAAATCCATAAGGGAACCAATAATAGGGCCTTTCTACAGCGTTGCATAAATAGAATGCGGCAACTACATCCATTGTAGTCATATACACATATGGCCGATCATGGTCAGCCTGATTAGGTTTTAATACTTTAATATTTCCGGTGTTGCTTCCATGATATAGTATCATAACGACTCTCCCCTAAACTGGAATTTAATTCTGCCTCTTTGAGATGACAATAGTTACGATGTTTGCCAGAATCATGACAATCACATACCCTGTCAGTATAGAGAACATTGACGGCACAACGTCAAGCAAAGCACTCCAATCTTCTTTATTGACCCAATTTAATACCATTTTATATTCCATTAGTAGAGTCAAAGACACAAATGCCAAGGAGCAGGCTGCAGCCCATGGTGCTCTGGAACTATGCTTTACAGTCATTATCCAGCCAATCACACAGAACACTGCACTGATTATTCCAAATATGATCCACATAAAATTTTCCTCCAGTCGAGTAGACAGGCACCTCACGATGCCAGCCCCTCACAGATCCGTGCGTGCGGCTTTCTCGCACACGGCTCTTCATAATAACATTTACAGTTTCAGAATAAGCTGACATATATCTTCGGCATTACCAGTGGATAATATTTCAGCATTTCTATGAACCCTTCCCGTGTATAGCTCTTCCTGTTGCTCCTTCGGTTCAGAACCTTGAACAGCATTTCTCTTACCTGCTGTTTGAAGTTGCTTATCATCCTTCCGTTGAAGCTGACACCATAATACCTGTAGTGCCCTGTCAGTTTCAGATTGAGCATTCCCATCAGTTTCTTTAGTTTCTGGTCTCGATTAGCGTACAGCCAGACTTTTATGTCCTTCCGTTTCTGCCGGAATTTCTTACTGCTCGTTTTCTACCAGCTTTCCCTCATCCATCACCCCGGCTTTCAGGTATTTGTTCACCAGCCAGAGGATATTCGGGTCTTTGATGTATAGATTCAGGAATTTCATTATCCAGTCGTGCTTCATATGGTCAAAGAAACCTTTAATGTCTGCATCCACGATATAGCATATCTTCGTGAAATTCAGCCTCTTATACAGTTCCTTCACTGCCCCATGGCATCCCCTGTTTGGTCTGAATCCGTACATACAGTTTAGAAATCTCGGCTCATAAATCGCTTCAAGTACCTTCTTCAAAGCCAGCTGGACTATTTTGTCCTCGTAACTTGCAATCCCCAGCGGACGCAGTTTCCCATTGCTTTATTTATCAGATGGTACAAAGATGTGAATTCCGGTTTCGGCTCATGAGCCGATTTGTCTGCTATTCTCTCCAATTTCGTTTCCATCAGTACCTCCGCCCCTGAGTACGGCTGATGTGCCCTCAGAGAGACCGTTATTATGCAGCCTCCTTCCCTCCACCGGAATTACCCGGCTTCTTCGGTACTATGAAGCTATCCGACTGCCGGACATCCGTTTGGCATCCTCCGTTTCAGCGTTGTCCGCCATACTTGAAAAACAAGGGACTTCAGGCTCTCCCCAGTTGACTGGATAGTCGCAATGTAAAACATGAAAAGCTCTTTGACCCCGCAGAAGCAGGCTGCATCTCACCATAGCAATGCCGCCTGTGTTGCTTTCCGCCGAAATTAGAGCGTCAGCCCTCCGAATGTCAAAATTTCGGGGCTCAATCACTTTCCCTATTTTCTCGCTGTCTACGCTTAGCAGGCAACATTACCGCAGCCCACCCAAGACTCGCTACTGCTGGTTGGTTAGACCTTCGCAGACAGGCTTCTCACCTGCTAGACTACCCGCCCTTCGTCTGGGCGCACAATCCCGATTTGTTTCTGCGTTCAGTTTAGCACATTTATAGAATACCTACAAGATTCCGTGTATGAAAAAGCAAAAAGAATGAATTCTTCGTTACTGGTCAGACCCTGACCAGATTCCATTAAATACTGAATAGTAAAAGTGGGAATAGACACATCTTTGCTCATTTTTTTGCAAGGCATATTTTTTAAAAATATGCCTTGTTTCTATTGACATTCTCCTTGTCATATGTTATAATATATGACAAGGAGGTGAGGTTATGGCCATTGTAAAATACAAAAACCAGTCCGGCGTGACATATGCTTATGAATCTATTTCCGAATGGGATCCAGTCAAAAAGCAGTCCCGCCCCAAACGTAAGTATCTTGGCAGAGTAGATCCGGAAACTGGGGAGATCATCTCTACCGCTGGGAAAAGGGGGCGTCCCAAAAAGAAGGGCAGCATACAGGACACAAAAGCAACAGATTACAAGACCCTTTTTGAAAATACTTCCGCCGCGTTAGAAAAATCCCAGGCTGATCTCAAACAGCTAAAAAAAGAAAAAGAGGAACTGGCCATCCAAAACCAACAGCTGGCAGATCTCATTTCCCAGATCTATCGGCAAACAGGTTCTTTCCTGAAGAAAAACTAATGGCCAGCACCGTACAAAATACTCCCTGGAGGTTCAACGTTATGTTCGTAGATGACGGCCGCTTTACTTATTATCAGTATCATACAAAAGCCCTTGAAAAAAGAGTCGCAGCTTTTGAAAGCGGCCAGGCCTACCGAAAGATGAAAGAAGGGATGAGACGGCTGAGGGCCTATTATGAACGTCAGATAAAAATGCTGATGAAAGAGCTGGCATCCGCCCATGCCCGTGAGGCCAAAAACCGGGAAATGTGGTTCCAGGTTTTTCAGGATGTCCAGGCAGAATGTGAAAAACGGATCGCCCAGGAAGCAAAACGGCTTGCCGCAATGGAAGAACGTGCCCTGAAAGCGGAAAGAAAAGCAGATAAACTTCAGGATAAACTGAGCGAAAAACTCCATGAAATTGTATTGGCCAGGTCAGAAACAGCCGAAGAAAAGGAGAAGAATCAGAAGCTCCATGCGCAGTTAAACCAAAACTTTGAGAATTCATCGCTGCCATCCTCCCAGATTCTTTTCCGCGGCAAGGTGCATAACAACCGGGAAAAGACCGACCGGAAGCCAGGAGCGCAGCCAGGGCATGAGGGACATCATCGGAAACGCCATGCAGTAACAGAAGAACCGGTCTTTATCCCGGCGCCTCCGGAGATTGAAAATGACCCGGATTACTACCGCCAAAAGGGGGAACATTCTGAAATCCATAAACAGGTAGTCGGCATCCGGCTTGTACTGACTGTCACGGACTATTGGTCGTATGTTTACAGGAACCGGAGGACCGGCGCGAAATACCATCCGCCCTTTCCGGAAAACGCGCAGCTGGAGGTCAACTATGACGACAGTGTGAAGGCCCTTATTTTCCTGATGAAAGACCATTTGAATGTCCCGGAAAACAAGATCCGGGAATTCCTCCTGGAGATGACTGGAGGTGAAGTAGAAGTTTCCCGCGGCATGATCAATGGGATCAATGCGGAATTCTCTTCAAAAACTGCCCAGGAACGCAAGGAGATCTTTTCCAGGCTGGCCTCAGCAGAGGTGCTTTATACTGATATGACTGGCGCGCGTATGAACGGCAGTCTTAAAAACATTGTCGTATGTACAGATGGGACGGACATCCTCTATTTTTTCAGAGATACCAAAGGGGACAAGGCACTCGTGGGGACACCGGTAGAATACTTTCTGAATACGCTGGTACATGACCATGATAAGACGTTTCTCCATTACGGAAGCAGCCATCAGGAGTGCAATGAGCATCATCTACGGTATTTGAAAGGTGCCCAGGAGAATGAGTCAAATCTGACTTGGCATATACAAATGCGGGAACTTTTAAAGGAGATGAATGAAACAAGGGAAAAACAGAACCGCGTCTTAGAACCGGAACAGATCGCGGGATTTGAAAAACGGTATGATGAGATCCTGACCCTGGCAGGCAAGGAGTACTATGATACACCGCCGTCGAAATACTACCGGAAAGGATACAATCTTTTCATAAAACTAAGGGATTACAAAGAGGACGTCCTTTTTTTCCTGCGCCACCCGAACGTAGATTTTACAAACAACAAAGCGGAAAGAGGGTGCAGGAAGCCGAAGCGCCATCAAGCGGTTTCCGGAACCTTCCGTGGGAATACGAACCACAGTGGCGAAGAATACTGTGACGCAATGGGAGTCCTGCAGACAATGCGTGCAGAGGGAGGGAATCTTTACGAAAAAGTGAAAGCAGTATTTCAACGTATCTACCCCCAAAAGGAAAAACAAGGACCTCAGACCTGCTGATAAAAAATGAATAATGCCAAGTAGCTTCCCCGTGTCAGAGAGAAGCTGCTTGGTATACTCATTTTTAATTTTGGTCAGGGTCTGACCAGTAACAATTCTTCACTTGACAATGTTGCAAAGAATTGATGAGCCAAGATGAGATTGATGTTTCCAAATGGTCACGCACTGCGTGACGAATTGAGTTGGACACATTATAGACTTTTAATAAAAGTGGAAAATCATAATGCGCGAGAATTTTATATGCAGGAGGCTGTAAAATCACAATGGAGTACCAGACAGCTTGAAAGGCAGATAAATTCTTTCTTTTATGAAAGATTATTATCCAGTAAAAACAAAGAACAGGTTGCGGAAGAAATTCAAACATTAGAGCCTGCTAAAAAACCAGAGGACATTATTCGTAATATGGATTTAAAGTACATACTGCGTATATTGCAGAGGTGAAAAGGTCTTTGGGATTAACAATGTATGGTACTCCTAATGCGGTAGAAGAATTAAAACATCCGAGGAAGCGTCCACCGAAAGAGAAGATAGAAGCGATAATTGGTTGAAGATGTGTGTAGCAGAACCGTGTCAGAGGCTGAATTATCACATTTGCTTGATTATCTGCTGGACTTTGCGTGTGACGAAAAAATATTGGGGTTGTATAAGAAAGTGTGTAGAAAATATTTATATGTATATCCGAGGTGCATCAAATTTTATATTGAAGCGTATCGGGAAATGTGGGAGGATGAAAACAAATGACTATTCGGCGGAATATATCTAAGATAAGTGACAGTTACAATGCTTGAGAAAGTTTGTGATAATATTACAGGAGGAGCAATGGGAAAAATAATTAAGGATACAATTCATGCGAATGGGATAGATATGGTCTTTATACACAGGATTTTGAAAATGAATTTATTTCATTGACGGATATTGCCCGATATAAGAGCGATGATCCAACGGCGGTTATTCAAAACTGAATGAGAAATCGGGATGTTATAGAATTTTTGGGATTATGGGAAAGACTTCATAATCCAGATTTTAAACCCCTCGAATTCGAGGGGTTTAGAAAACAGGCAGGGGCAAATGCGTTTACAATGTCACCAAAGAAGTGGATAGAAGCAACGGACGCTATTGGTATTGTTTCAAAGTCGGGACGTTATGGTGGTACGTATGCCCATAGTGATATTGCTATGCCTTTTGCAACTTGGATTTCTCCTGAATTTCAGTTATATATTATGAAGGATTACAGGAGATTAAAGATGGATGAGAATAGTCGGTTATCTCTAAATTGGAACTTAAACAGGGAAATTTCCAAGTTAAATTACAGGATACATACGGATGTCATTAAGGACAATTTGATTCCAGCAGAATTAACCCCTGCGCAGATAGCCTATGCATATGCTAATGAGGCAGATATGTTAAATGTGGTTCTGTTTGGAAAAACAGCGAAACAATGGAAAGATGAAAATCCAACCGTAAAAGGAAATATGCGGGATGTGGCAACGTTGAATCAATTACTTGTGCTTGCGAATTTGGAAAGTTATAATGCAGTATTGATTAATCAGGGAAAGATTCAGAAAGAGCGGATGAGATTGTTGCGCCAATTAGCAGTACAACAGCTACAGACGTTGGAGGCAGTAAGCTTGAATAATCTTCCCCAATTAACAGAACGGACATAATTGTAAAAGTTGTATTGTGTGATAATGTAATGAGAAGGTTCTAAGATTGCTGATAATGTAGCGACATCTTTATCAAAGTCTGTTATCAATAAACGACAGCTGAGGGAAAACGCCTTGATGACATGGTGGACAGTATCAAGGAGCATGGGATTCTCATTCCGGCAATCATTAAAGAGAATCTGACTGAAAGAGAAGCGTATGTGTATGTGATAGAAACCAATATGTTGCAGAGGTCTTTTGATGATCTTTTGCCATCGCAGAAGGCAGCAGTATTGGCAGAGAGATATGAGAAAGTCATGTGTCAGGGCAGAAGAAATGACATTCTGGAAGAGATTGCAATGCTGAATGGTGTGGACGTATCAGAGACTTGTGGACATCGTGTCCACAGGTTTCCGTATTCTGTTC
>Ga0224746_10052_pt1 | contig 17719 bp, 18 predicted proteins | sample LIM_F_Water_Bulk_FD_183000 | JGI IMG/M metagenome (GOLD analysis project Ga0224746, IMG submission 183000) | Enriched cells from gastrointestinal tract of the lab mouse from Pacific Northwest National Laboratory (PNNL), Richland, Washington... | ecosystem: Host-associated > Mammals > Digestive... | reverse complement strand
TTTGACAATTTTAGACATATTTTTACTTTTTTCAAAATACGGCTTGAATTATTTTGTGAAAGATGCTAGCATATGTTTATACAAAACGAAATACAGACCAGGAGAACACGGAGTAGGGTTGACACGGCAGAGATGCTGTTTATTAGCCCTACTTTTTTTAGCACAATCGCAGAAAGGTGTGCCCTGACATTGGAGGTGAGGACTGGCAGAGATGAAATAAAACCAGCGAGTGATTTGTGGAGGAATTATGGAACAGAGATTTTACGATGCAATGACAGATTGCCCGGTGATAGCTGCAGTTAAGGATTTTGAGGGAGTTGAGCGATGTCTGGAGTCGGAAGTGAAGATTGTGTTTATCCTGTTTGGGGATATGTGCAACATCTCAGAAATCGTAGAGAAGATAAAAGAGGCAGATAAGATAGCGCTGGTGCATATTGATTTGGTTGAGGGGTTAAGCAACCATGAGGTGGCAGTGGATTATATCCGCAAGAATACGAAAGCAGATGGCATTATTTCCACGCGGATGAATATGATTAATCGTGCGAAGGAGTTGTCTCTGTACACGGTTTTCCGTATATTTGTTTTGGACTCCAGGGCTTTTCACAGCATTGAGAGGCAGAAGAGGCAGATAAAGGCAGATTTTATCGAGATACTGCCGGGGGTCATGCCTAAGATTATAAGAAAAGTCAACAGGCTCAGTACTCAGCCGGTGATTGCGGGGGGGCTGATTAGTGACCGGGAGGACGTCATTGATGCATTGGATGCGGGGGCAATTTCCGTTTCTACGACAAATCAGGACATATGGTTTATGTAGGCGGCAGATGCATGGAAACTAATTTATAACAGAGGAGGATTTTTACTATGGCGAAATATGTAATGGCATTGGATGCAGGAACGACAAGCAACAGATGTATTCTTTTCAACGAAAAGGGAGAAATGTGCAGCGTAGCACAGAAGGAATTCACACAGTATTTCCCGAAACCAGGCTGGGTAGAACATGATGCGAACGAGATCTGGTCGACACAGCTGGGAGTTGCGGTAGAGGCAATGCAGAAGATTGGGGCTTCTGCGGAGGACATCGCAGCAATCGGCATTACCAATCAGCGTGAGACTACCATCGTGTGGGATAAGAACACAGGAGAACCGGTATACCATGCGATTGTGTGGCAGTGCCGCAGGACGTCAGAATACTGTGACAGCTTAAAGGACAAGGGACTTACAGATACCTTCCGCCAGAAGACTGGGCTTGTGATTGACGCATATTTCTCAGGAACGAAGCTGAAATGGATTCTTGACAACGTCGAAGGCGTGAGGGAACGTGCAGAAAGAGGAGAACTCCTTTTCGGCACCGTTGAGACATGGTTGATTTGGAAGCTGACAAAGGGTGCGGCTCATGTGACGGATTATTCCAACGCATCCCGGACGATGCTCTTTAATATCAATGACTTGAAGTGGGATGAGGAAATCCTCAAGGAACTGGATATCCCGGCGAGCATGCTTCCTGAGGCAAAGCCGTCAAGCTGCGTATATGGGACGGCAGACCCGACATTTTTCGGCGGCCCGATTCCGGTCAGCGGCGCGGCGGGCGACCAGCAGGCAGCCCTGTTCGGACAGACTTGTTTCACGGCCGGAGAGGCAAAGAATACATATGGAACCGGATGCTTCATGCTTATGAACACCGGAGAGAAGCCGGTATTCTCTAAGAATGGGCTTGTCACAACGATTGCATGGGGGATTGACGGGAAAGTGAATTACGCTCTGGAAGGCTCTATCTTCGTAGCCGGGGCAGCAATCCAGTGGCTGCGCGATGAGCTGAGAGTGATTGACAGCGCGCCGGATTCAGAATACATGGCAAAGAAAGTCAAAGATACCAACGGCTGTTACGTTGTTCCTGCATTCACAGGGTTGGGTGCGCCGCATTGGGATCAGTACGCACGAGGCACTATCGTAGGGATAACCAGAGGCGTCAACAAGTACCATATTATCCGTGCGACATTGGAATCCCTGGCTTACCAGACCAACGATGTGCTGGAGGCTATGAGGGCAGACTCCGGGATTGAGCTGAATTCCCTGAAAGTTGACGGCGGAGCGAGCGCCAACAACTTCTTGATGCAGACGCAGGCTAATATCATTGACGCTCCGGTTAACCGTCCGTCTTGCGTTGAGACTACGGCAATGGGAGCTGCATACCTGGCTGGCCTTGCAGTTGGTTATTGGGCAAGCAAGGAAGACGTCATTAAGAACTGGGCCATCGATCAGACCTTTAAGCCACAGATTTCCAAAGAGGACAGGGAATCAATGATCAAAGGCTGGAACAAAGCTGTCAAATATTCTTTCGGCTGGGCGAAGGAAGAGTAAGCAAGAGATAAATACCCTGCCCGGGACGTTCAAGGTTCCTCGCAGAGGGCTGTGTGTCCCGGGCAGAGGCTAAAAATACAAAAATCAAAACAGACAGTAAAGGGGGAACGCATATGTTACCATATATCGCAGAATTTATAGGAACCATGATATTGATTCTCTTGGGAGATGGCGTAGTAGCTAATGTGACGCTCAATAAATCAGGAATGAAAGGCGCTGGATCGATTCAGATTACATTTGCCTGGGGCCTTGCCGTTATGGTGCCTGCCTTCATATTTGGGGCAGCGTCCGGGGCTCATTTCAATCCGGCATTAACCTTGGCTCTGGCGGCAGACGGAAGCCTTGCATGGAGTTTGGTGCCAGGATACATTGTCGCTCAGTTTGCAGGCGCGTTTGTCGGCGCATGTATCGTATATATCCTGTTCAAGGGACAGTATGATGCAACGGAAGATCAGGCTACCAAGCTCGGCACATTCTGCTGTGCCCCGTCCATACCGAACACTGTATTGAATCTGCTCAGTGAGATTGTTGGGACTTTCGTGCTTGTATTTGCAATCAAAGGGCTTCCGGCAGACGCACCGGCTGGCGTAGGCAACCTTTTAGTATTCGGAATCATCGTTTCCATCGGCATGTCTCTCGGCGGCCTTACCGGATATGCAATCAATCCGGCGCGTGATATCGGGCCTCGTCTGGCACATGCAGTGCTTCCGATAAAGGGAAAAGGAAGCTCCAATTTCGGATATGCAGCTATCACGCTGTGCGGGCCGATTATCGGCGCACTCTTAGCAGTTGGGTTATATGCAGTAATTCCATGGTAGAATATGGGACGGAGGTCACTGCCGTTACCAGAGGGATGAACCAAAGCTGGGAGGAATCCTTATGCCTCTTATCGGAGCCATAATATTATAGTTTATTCCCGCGGGCAATGAGGAAAATAGCCGTGTTCACAAGGATATTTGACGAAAGCCGCGAGGGTCAAATTGCGGGGGATTTGACTTGTGGAAGCATATTCATAAGGCATTGCAGAGAGGATGGAGAGGCAATGGTTACACTTCTGACCGGGAGTGTGATTGTTGCCTCTTTTATTTCATTAGGGCTACGGTACGAAAGCTCTTCGCATTTCCCATAGTATATAGGATTTTAGAAAGGACAGGTGGATTGTATGTATGACGTAGTAATTATCGGAGCAGGCGTGTCTGGGGCGGCTTCCGCCAGGGAGCTATCCAAGTACAAGCTGAAAGTATGCGTGGTGGAGAAAGAGGAGGACGTCTGCTGCGGAACCTCCAAAGCGAACAGCGCCATTGCCCACGCAGGATTTGACGCAGAGAGCGGTTCTTTGATGGCGAAACTTAATGTGGAAGGAAGCCAGATGATGGAAGGGCTTTCCAAAGAACTTGACTTCCCATATAAGAAAAACGGTTCTTTGGTGGTATGCCTCCGGGAAGAGGAAATCCCCAACCTGGAAGAGCTGTATGAGCGGGGCGTGAAGAACGGCGTAAAAGATCTCCGCATTATTAATAGGAAGGAACTGGAAGAATTAGAGCCTAATATTGCGGATGAAGCAGTGGCAGCATTGTATGCACCTACGGGTGGGATTGTTTGTCCCTTTGGCATGAACATTGCTTTTGCGGAAAATGCAGCCTGCAATGGCGTGGAATTCAAGTTTGACACGGAAGTCACCGGATTTGAGAGGAACGGTGACTTATGGACGGTGAAGACAAGCCAGGGGGATATTGAGACGAGGTATGTGGTAAATGCAGCAGGCGTCTATGCAGATCAGTTCCATAATATGGTGAGCGAAAAGAAGCTGCACATCACGCCGCGGCGTGGGGATTACTGCCTGTTGGACCGTTCTACGGAAGGGTTCGTGACACATACGATATTCCAGCTTCCTGGAAAATATGGGAAGGGCGTGCTGGTTACGCCGACAGTCCATGGCAATACGTTGGTCGGGCCCACAGCCATTGATATCGAGGACAGGGAAGGGACAAACACCACGCAGGCGGGGATTGACGAGCTGATTGGCAAAGCAGGAACCACAGTAAAAGGACTGCCGATCCGCCAGGTGATTACGTCATTTGCAGGGCTTCGCGCCCATGAGGACGGCCATGAATTCTGCATTGGGGAACTGGAGGACGCCAAGGGGTTTATTGACTGTGCAGGAATCGAATCCCCAGGGCTGACCAGCGCGCCAGCCATCGGTAAGATGGTGGCAGAGATTGTGAAAGATCTTGCCGGTGCAGAAGAGAATCCTGATTTCGTGGCGGAGAGGAAAGGCATTTTAGATCCTAAGGCTTTGAGCAATGAAGAACGTGCAAAACTGATTCAGGAAAACCCAGCATATGGAAACATCATCTGCCGCTGTGAGATGATTACAGAGGGTGAGATTATAGATGCCATCAACCGTCCTCTGGGGGCGAAATCCTTAGACGGCGTGAAACGCAGGACCAGGGCGGGGATGGGACGCTGCCAGGCAGGATTCTGTTCTCCCAGGACGATTGAAATCCTTGCAAGAGAACGCGGGGTCGACCCGTCGGAGATAACGAAGTCCGGCGGAAACTCCAAGATTATCGTAGGAATCAACAAAGACAGAATATAGTCGGAAAGCGAGGAATGAGTATGTTAAAGTATGATATCGTAATTGTAGGCGGCGGCCCGGCAGGACTGGCAGCAGCAGTGTCTGCAAAAAGGAATGGCATAGCTTCCATCCTGGTTCTGGAGCGGGATAAGGAACTTGGAGGAATTTTAAATCAGTGCATCCACAACGGTTTTGGGCTCCATACGTTCAAAGAGGAGCTGACCGGGCCGGAATATGCGGGAAGGTTTATTGAGCAGCTGAAAGAGGAGAAGATTGAATATAAATTAAATACGATGGTAATGGACATATCAGACGGCAAGGTTGTGACAGCCATGAACCGTGAAGAAGGAATGTTCGAAATTCAGGCAAAAGCAGTGGTTCTCGCCATGGGATGCCGGGAACGTGCCAGGGGCGCGCTGAACATCCCGGGATACCGTCCGGCTGGGATTTATTCTGCCGGCACGGCGCAGCGTCTCGTGAACATGGAAGGTTATATGCCGGGGCGCGAAGTCGTGATTCTGGGTTCCGGCGATATCGGCTTGATTATGGCGAGGAGAATGACGTTGGAGGGTGCGAAGGTAAAAGTGGTTGCAGAGCTGCTCCCATACTCCGGCGGCCTGAAACGTAATATCGTGCAGTGCCTCGATGATTTTGGGATTCCGCTTAAACTGAGCCATACGGTTGTAGACATTGACGGCAAAGAACGCGTGGAAGGGATTACGATTGCACAGGTCGATGAAAACAGGAGGCCGATTCCGGGAACGGAAGAGCATTATACTTGCGATACGCTGCTCCTTTCCTGCGGCCTGATTCCTGAGAATGAAATTTCCAGGAGCCTGGGCGTGGAAATGAGCCCTATCACATCCGGCCCGCTGGTCAACGAGTGCTTGGAAACGAACGTCGAGGGTGTGTTTGCCTGCGGCAATGTGCTTCATGTGCATGACCTGGTGGATTTTGTTTCAGAAGAGGCCGGGGCAGCAGGGAAGCATGCGGCGGAATATGTGGCAAATGGCGCGAAGCACCAGCCGAGCAATGCGAAGGATATTCCGATTGTCGCGACGGAGGGTGCGCGCTATACGGTTCCTAAGACCATCAATCCAGACAGGATGGATGAGAAGCATACTGTCCGTTTCCGCGTAGGAGATGTATATAAGAACTGTTATGTATCCGTATACCTCAACGAGGAGCGCGTCATCCACAGAAAACGCCCGGTGGTCGCGCCTGGCGAGATGGAGGAGGTTGTGCTGAAGAAAGAAGATTTGGCAGCATTTCCGGGTTTGTCCCAGATAACTGTGAAGATAGAGGAGGCGTAGATTATGGAAACAAGAGAACTGATTTGCATCGGCTGCCCGATGGGGTGTCCCCTGAAAGTGGAAATGGACGGCGGGGAAGTGTCCAGCGTGACAGGCAATACTTGTAAGCGCGGAGATGATTATGCGAGAAAAGAAGTGACGAATCCTACGAGGATAGTCACCAGTTCCGTCATCGTGGAAGGCGGAAGCCTGGCGGCAGTGTCCGTAAAGACGAAAGAAGACATTCCGAAAGGGAAGATTTTTGACATCATGAAGGCCTTAAAGGGAGTGAAAGTGCAGGCCCCTGTCCATATCGGCGACGTGATTTTGAGCAATGTGGCGGATACCGGGGTAGACATCATTGCCACAAAAGACGTATTATAAAGGAAGCACACGAATCCCCCCTGCATCATAAGATAATGCAGGGGGGATTTTTATGCGTTTGTGTGAACTGCGGGAAAAAGAAGTCATCAACATCTGTAACTGTGAGTGTTTGGGATTTGTGGTTGATGTGGATATAGATATCTGCACTGGGATGGTTCTCGCCCTGATTATCCCTGGCTGCGGGAAATGTTGGGGGCTTTTCGGCAGGGGAAGCGAGACAGTGATTCCCTGGAAACAGGTTGTCAAGATTGGCCCGGACATCATCCTGGTAGAAATTCCGCAGCCGCCGCCAAAATAGCATTTTTTGCTTTTCATGAATATATCAGATAAAAAATTCCATACTAAAATTTAGACAATAATAGAATTTTAGGAGGATGATTCATGAAAAGGAAGCTTTTATCGATATTGCTGACGGTGGCATTGGCTGCGGTTACAGTGGCAGGCTGCGGAAGCGGGGACGGAGGCAATGACGGAAATGGGACAGATAATAATGCCGAGGGCAATGGCACGAATCAGGATAGCAATGATGCGGCACAGGATGACAACGGTGCGGATCAGGAAGAGGACGGCCTGATAGAGGAAGCGGCCGGTTCTGTGTATTACCTGAATTTTAAGCCGGAGCAGGCAGAGCAATGGAAAGACCTGGCGGAGGAATACAGTAATGAGACTGGCATTCCGGTAACGATAGAGACTGCGGCGTCAGGAACTTATGAGTCCACGCTGAAATCAGAAATGGCTAAGTCAGCAGCTCCGACTCTGTTCCAGGTGAATGGCCCGGCGGGGCTTGCTTCCTGGAAAGATTATTGTTACGACTTAAAGGACAGCGCGGTTTATAAAAACCTCAAGAGCGATGACTTTGCGTTGATCAGTGACGACGGGCAAGTCCAGGGCGTTGCCTATGTCATTGAGACTTATGGGCTGATTTATAATAAGGACATCATTGACGAGTATTGCGAGATGGATGGCGCGAAAATTAAGGATGTCTCCGAAATTAACAGTTTTGCCAAGCTCAAGGAAGTGGCGGATGATATGCAGGCAAAGAAGGACGAGCTGGGGATCAAGGGAGTTTTTGCGTCGGCAGGCATGGATTCTTCTTCCGACTGGCGGTTCAAGACCCATCTGGCCAATATGCCGATTTATTTCGAATATCAGGATGAAGGCCTCGACACCACGGATGTCATCAAAGGAACTCATCTGGATGCCTATAAAAATATCTGGGATTTGTATATTACGGATTCTACGGTAGAACCAACGATGATTTCCGGCATGACCGGGGAAGATGCAGCGGCAGAGTTTTCCATGGGCGAGGCTGTATTTTACCAGAACGGGACTTGGGCATATAAAGACATTACCGGCAACGATGTTGACGACGATGACATGGGGATGCTGCCGATTTATATTGGTGTGGGTGACGAGGCAAACCAGGGATTATGCACTGGGTCTGAAAATTACTGGTGCGTGAACAAAAATGCTTCTAAGGATGACATCAAGGCTACGCTGGGATTCCTTGAATGGGTTATTACCAGCGACAGGGGAAGGGAGACGTTCCGTGACGAGATGGGATTCGTGACGCCGTTTACCACTTTCACGGATGAGTATATGCCGGAAAATCCGCTGGTGGCAGCTGCCAACGAATATATTGACAGCGGAAAGACATCCGTCCCCTGGGTATTTTCCACGATTCCTTCGGAAGGCTGGAAGAACGGCGTAGGAAGCGCATTGCTGGAATACGCGCAGGGGACTGGGGACTGGGAGGCCGTAAAGAAGGCGTTTGTCGATGGCTGGGCTTCCGAGTACAAAGCAGTAAACCAATAACTACAGCGTATCATATGTCTGCCAGGGGTGGCTTGCCACCCCTATAGTATGTCCGTGTTTGCGGACAGGCAGTCTATGTGTGAATTTATTTTGGAGGCGGTTTATGCAGAAATCATTGAAAAAATATTTCCCCGTGTTTGCGCTCCCGACACTGGCGGCCTTTACAATCGGATTTTTCATTCCATTTCTCATGGGCATTTATCTGTCCTTTTGCAAATTCACCACAGTGACGGACGCAAAGTTCATAGGCATAGGGAATTACCTGAAAATTCTATCAGACAAGACATTTCTCCATTCGCTCTGGTATACGGCGGCGTTTACGATTGTATCCATGACGCTTATTAACGTGCTGGCGTTTGCCGTGGCAATGCTGCTGACGAAGGGGATCCGAGGGACAAATGCATTCCGCACGGTATTTTTCATGCCAAACTTAATCGGGGGGATTGTCCTGGGCTATATCTGGCAGCTCTTATTAAACGGTATCCTTGCTCATTACCAGAAGACCCTGACATATAATTCCGTTTATGGGTTTTGGGGGCTGGTCATCCTCATGTGCTGGCAGCAGATAGGGTATATGATGATTATCTATATCTCAGGCATCCAGAATGTCCCGCCAGAGCTGATAGAGGCGGCAAAAATTGACGGCGCGAAACCAGCGCAGATTTTGTGGCATGTGACAATCCCTATGGTGATGCCGTCAATCACGATCTGCACGTTCCTGACGCTGACAAATGGGTTCAAGCTTTTTGACCAGAATCTTGCGCTGACAAACGGCGAGCCGTCGCGGATGTCCGAGCTGCTGGCTTTGAATATTTTTTACACATTTTATGGAAGGGCTGGCTATGAAGGGGTAGGGCAGGCAAAAGCAGTCGTGTTCTTCATCCTGGTCGCGCTTATTGCCATAATCCAGACAAGACTGACGAGAACGAAGGAGGTGCAGCAGTAATGGGTGTGAGGAAGGCAAAATACGGATGGGCATGGAGCCTGTTTTTTACCCTGCTCTCAGTGGCATGGGTGTTCCCTATTGTCTTAGTGGTCGTAAATTCGTTCAAAAAGAAAGTATATATCAGCCGCAAGCCATTTGAACTCCCTTTCGGGAAAATGTTCGTGGAGTTTGAGAATTACGTGCGGGGAATAGAAAAAATTAAGTTTTTTGACGCTCTCAGAAATTCCTTGTTCATTACGGTATGTTCCGTCGCAGTGATTATATTGTGTACCTCTATGTGCGCTTGGTACATTTCTAGGGTGAAATCCGTATTTTGCACAGGTATGTATTATCTATGCCTCTTTTCCATGATCGTCCCTTTCCAGATGGTCATGTTTACGCTGTCAAAATTGGCAAATATGTTGCATTTATATAGTCCTATTGGTATTATATTAGTATATCTGGGATTTGGCGCCGGGCTGTCGGTATTCATGTTCTGCGGGTTCGTGCGCAGCATTCCTCTGGAAATTGAGGAAGCCGCCATGATTGACGGATGCACACCAATCCAGACATTTTTTCAGGTCGTATTTCCAATCTTAAAGCCAACTTGCATTACAGTGGCAATCCTGCAGGCAATGTGGATATGGAATGATTATCTCCTTCCATATCTGGTGCTGGACATCAAACGCTGGAAAACGATTCCCATTGCAATCCAGTACTTAAAGGGTGGTTACGGTTCCGTGGATATGGGGGCCATGATGGCAATGCTGGTACTAGCGATTATCCCGATTATTATTTTTTACAGTTTCTGCCAAAAATACATCATTGAAGGCGTTGTGGCAGGAGCGGTCAAAGGTTAAGCAATTACAATATAGAAACAATAAATAGCAACAGGAGGTATACGCATCATGCGGAGCAGCGGAATTTTAATGCACATTTCTTCCCTTCCTTCTCCCTATGGCATTGGAACCATGGGGAAGGAGGCAAGGAAGTTCGTAGATTTTCTTGTAAAAGCAGGACAGAGTTACTGGCAAGTATTGCCAATCTGCCCGACAAGTTATGGGGATTCTCCCTACCAGTCGTTTTCCAGCTTTGCCGGAAATCCATATTTTATTGATTTGGAGACCCTCTGTGAGGAGGGGCTTTTAACTGCAAAGGAATGCAGGGCATATGAGTGGGGCGAGAGCATGACGCAGGTAGATTATGAGACTCTCTATGAAAACCGCTATCCGCTGCTACATAAGGCGTTTGGCCGGTTTCAGAAGACGCCGCCGCAGGATTTTGAGCTGTTCTGCAATGAGCAGGCCGAATGGCTGGAAGATTATGCGCTTTTTATGGCGTTGAAGGACGAACATGACGGGGGATCATGGAGCGAGTGGGAAGAGGGACTCAGGCAGCGGGAGAAAGCTTCCCTGGCCGCAGCCAGGAAGAGGCTGTCAGAAGAGGTCGGGTTCTGGAAGATGCTTCAGTACCTGTTCTATCGTCAGTGGAATGCATTGAAGAAATACGCGAATGACAATGGCATACGCATGATTGGCGACGTCCCCATCTATGTGGCGATGGACAGCGCAGATGTGTGGGCAGAGCCTACGCAGTTTTATCTTGATAAGAAGCTGCAGCCGATTGATGTGGCAGGATGCCCGCCGGATGCGTTTTCAGAGGATGGGCAGCTGTGGGGCAATCCACTGTTTCGTTGGGATGCGATGAAAAGAGACGGTTACCGTTGGTGGATACGGCGGATGGAGAAAATGTCGAAGCTCTTTGATGTGATTCGCATTGACCATTTCAGAGGGTTTGATTCCTACTATGCGATTCCTTATGGCGCGAAGACAGCCAAGAAGGGAGAGTGGCGTGAAGGCCCGGGCATAGCTTTGTTCCGTGCGATTGAGGAAAAGCTGGGCAAGCTTGACATCATTGCGGAAGATTTGGGGTTCCTTACAAAATCAGTGCGTAAACTGCTTGAGGATTCAGGATATCCAGGCATGAAGCTGCTGCAGTTTGCCTTTGACGCCCGGGAGGATGGTGATTACCTTCCGCACAATTACGGCAGGAATTCCATCATTTATGCGGGAACTCATGACAATGACACAATTCTTGGCTGGCTGCAGGATGCGCCTGCGGAATGCGTTGCTTTTGCCAAGGAATACTTGAAACTGGATCAGGCCGAGGGATACCATTGGGGCGTGATGCGAGGCGTGTGGTCTTCTGTTGGCGATACGGCAGTCGTCACTATGCAGGATGTCCTGGGCATTGGCAGCGAGGGCAGGATGAACACACCGTCTACCCTGGGCGGCAACTGGATGTGGCGGATGCGCCCGGACGCCCTGGATGACGCCTTGGCAAGGAAAATACGTGGACAAGTAGAAGTGTACGGAAGGCTCCCCAAAGAGCCGGAAGAACCAGAAGAGCCGGAATTGCCGGATACGCCCAAAGAGCGTAAGGAGCCTGAATCGTCAGATAAACGGAAAGGTTTAAAGGAGCCTGGATTATCAGATGGTCGGAAAAATCTAAAGGAGCCAGGATTGTCAGAGAAGCCAGAAGGGGAAGTGGACAGTTGAAAGCGTATGCCGCAAAGATATTTATGCGTTTCTGCCAGAAAGTATAAGGGAATTGATTATCAATGGCACAGAAACATGAGAATGTGCGGAGAATGGTAGGAGATGTGATGAGAGGCGCGATGATCGAGACGAATGCAAGAAGAATTCTGAACCAGGGAATAAGCCAAGGTATAGGCCAAGGTGTAAGCCAGGGTATAAATGAAACTAAAAAGAAAACGGCTCTAAGGATGCTGAAAGCACGGAAGCTGACGGTTGAGGAAATAGCAGAATACACGGAACTCAGCGTCGCGGAGGTGGAGCAGCTTTCAGAAGAGCAGACTGTATAGTAGTTTTATAAATGACAGGGGCAAATGTGTAAGGAAGCGTCGCACAATTTTGCCCCTGATTTTTTGGCGAATGCTGGAGGTCGCTTGAATTTATGCAGGGATGATGGTAAGATGAAATTGTAGGCAGGAGGGGGGAGAATGGATGGCTAATATATATGACGGGGCATTCCGTACAATCTTAAATGACTGCCGGAAACTGATCCTTCCGGTAATCAATGAGATTTTTGGGGAGGCATACACAGGGGAGGAAGAAATTCAGTTTTTCCCCAATGAGCATTTTATAGGCCAGCAGGATGGGGCAAGCAAAGAGCGCATCACGGATACGAATTTCAGGGTTTTGGGGAAGGTGCCGAAGAAATACCACATCGAATGTGAGAGCAGCCTGCCGGACGGGAAGGTGACGGTGCGTCTTTTTGAGTACGATGCGCAGATAGCGCTTGACGAGGGGGAGGTCAGGGAGGAAACCCTAACGGTGACATTCCCGAACACCGCGGTGTTGTACCTGAGGTCTTACAAAAAGACGCCGGATAAGATGAGGTATGTGATAGCCACGCCGGGAGGGACGGTGCAGTATGAGGTTCCGGTGATGAAAGTGCAGGCATATTCACTGGAAGCGATTTTTGAGAAAGGCCTGCTGCTGCTGATACCGTTTTACATTTTTTCACATGAGAAAAGCTTGCCGGAGTATAATAGTAATGAACAGAGGCTGGAAGAACTGGAGGCGGAGTACCGGGTCATCCTGGAAAGGCTTGATGGCTTGGAAAGCCGGGGGGTGATTGGGGCATTTGACAAGAGGACAATCATTGACCTGTCAGGCGATGTCATTAAGGAAATCGCACAGAAATATGGGAATGTGCAGAGGAAGGTAGGTGATATGATGAGAGGAGCGACGATTGAAACGAGTGCAAGAAGAATTCTGAACCAGGGAATAAGCCAGGGAATAAGCCAGGGAATAAGCCAGGGTATAAATGAAACTAAAAAGAAAACGGCTCTAAGGATGCTGAAAGCACGGAAGCTGACAGTTGAGGAAATAGCAGAATATACGGAACTCAGCGTCGCGGAGGTGGAGCAGCTTTCGGGAATGCAGACCGTATAACAATAGTCTGACAAAAGTCAGGGGGAGATGTGTGATAAAGCGTTGCACAGTTACACTTGTTTTGTGTCACTGTACCAGATGAGTGTATACACAGAAATGGATGTTCCTATGCCCAATAAAACCCGCAGGATGCAGCGATTGCTGCGCCCTGCGGGTTCATGATATATAGATATCTGTGCTTTTCTTATGAGATTACGCCAGAGTTGCTGCATGTCATGGTTACGGTGATAGTGGCAGAACTAAAGCCTTTCGCAAATTTAGCACTTGTTGTTGCCGTGTTCCCACTGCGGGTGGTAATTCTATCGCTATAAGACCAGCCTTGTGTTAAGGAATAGTTTGAAGAAGCACTGGTACATGTTGCAGAAGAACCCGTATAGGAGAAAGTGGCAGTCAATTTTATAGTTGCAACTACTGTGCCGTCTTTAAGCTTACAAGTAGCCGTTTTTGTCGCAGTTTTTGTGTTTGCACGTGCATTGGGTGTGGATTCAGAAATACTATATTCTACAATAAGTCCGTTTCCCAAATCGACAATTGCTTTAGATTGGCAAGTATCTGTTATGTTGGCTTCATTTGCGTTAGCAATGATTGGTAAGTTAAAGATTAAAGTAACTGCGGCTAAGATAGATATAATTTTTTTCATTAGAATACTCCTCTCTATTCTATGCTAAATTAACTTTATGTTATTCTGTACCCTCATCTAATATCTCAATAGTTTCCTCAACGTATATGACATTTATTTTATGAGATTTCCAAAGTTCTATAAATAAGAAAAAGATACAAGACACAAATAACGTGATAAGTACAGTGCTTATAATAGTAATACGAGATTTTCTCTTATTCTTATAATCAGCCAGTTCATCTTGTGGAATACTGTCCAAATAAGTCTGTGCCAGCTCGGCAGGAGTGCCAAAGTATCTGATGATGTCCGATTCTCTGGCAGGATTATTTTCCGTAATGAATTGCTCGATATCCTTTTCCATGTCAGAGATAAGCCGGCAGCGGTAAGGTTTTGGACAAATTAATAAGCGCCTGGTAGTCCGTGTATATTTTCTGATTATTTTATCTAAACGTTTATCCATGGTAGTTTTAACTCCTTAGTAAATCCTATCATCAAGATCCAGGATTATATTAGCGGCAGTTGTCAATTCTCGGTATTTCTTTTTGATATTCACCAGATGCCCTTGCCCATAATCCGTAATATGAAAATAAATCCTGGTCCTGTTTTTTTCCACCTCCTTGCTCTTCTCTTCAATACAGCCTGCGTTTTTCAGGCGATAAATGTAAGGGTAAAGTGATTTGTAGTTAAAAGTGCCATTGCTGATCCGGCTGATTTCCTGCCCAATCTCATAAGTATACATTGGTTTCTGCTTGAGCAAGAACAGTATCAGCATTTCACCCAGACAGTTCTGCAGATTCTCAGCAAAGGTGTTTTCGTCTCCTGTTATTCTGGTTTTTCTGCTCATAATCACCTTCCTATTGCATTTTGCCGGGTCGTTAAGTTTCGCTTACAGAGAAGCGGCAACGCTTCCAGTTCGGAAACTATATATACTATATCACTATCAATTCAATAAGTAAATATTTTAATTAAAAAGTATATTTGCTGTAAGATAAATTGACTTTATCGTCACAAAGGTATGAGATTCGCGTACAATTAGATAGTTGACAAAATGGTTAAAAAAGTATATATTTTATTTATAAAGTATTTAGAGAAGATAATAATCTGACAAACTGAGGAAGATATTTTGGATAGGTATCAAGGACAGCGTCTCGGCTGCCTGATATATAAATTTTTATGATAAGCTTATCAATCAAAGGGAGGGGGGTGTGAGGGATGGGGAGTATTGCCGCAGGCTCTCCCGCCATATAATTTGAAATATAAGATATGCGGCAAAGCCATATGTGGATATGAGGGATCCACAAGGCAGAGGATGGAGTATTTAACATAAAAATGAGAAGTAGGAATTGTACGGCACTGTAACCATGTCATGGATGCAGAATAAAAAATTTTGCCATCATGCATATTCATCTGGCGGCGGTAGACCGCCAGATAGTGTGTATGTGTCATGGGGATATCAAACTGGAAGTTGCCGTAAAGGAGGGAAAAGCGTGAAGAAATATCTTCGGGTCAGTGTGGCGGTTATGCTGCTGGCCTTTTTTGTAGTCGGCTGTGGGACGAAGGATTATTTTGCAATAGCAGAAAACCATGAGGCGGTAGAAATGTACCGTAATGGGGTTTGGGAGATTCGATACATAAGCGGTGGGGAAGTAACTGTGGGGTCAAAAGTCAAAGAGGTGCAGAACATCCTGGCTGTAAATGTCAACGAAGATATGACAGAGAAGGAGATGCTGAAAGTATTGGATTATTTTGAATTTTCCAGAAATGCATATTTTGAAAATGATGAATATAAAGGCGAACGTAAGACGGATTATACTTGTTTTGCCGTTTTTTATAAAGAGGAGACCGATGAGGAAATCTGCAGGATAAAATACCGTAATGGGAGGGATGTGGAACCTTTGGATGAAGATGAGCCGTTATTTCCCGTCCCAGCATTGCGTTCCGGCAGTGAAGAGCGGAAAGGCAGTCTGCCTTGAGCATAGGAGGAAAAATCAACAGAAAAGAAGACGCTTATTTTGGCTTGCATGAGACGGGCGTCTGGAATATGACGGACAGGGAACCAAAAGGAATCCCCCCTGATGGGAATTAAAGCACCCACAGGGGGGATTCGTGCATGGTGCATTGACGGATAGAGAAAGCCGTCTTTATAATACGGTTATAGAGGGGATTTGCGGGATGGGAATAGGAAATAAAGAAATGGTTTTACACGGGTTATGCCAGAATTGAGCATACAAAGAAGGAGGGGTTATGTTAAGAGTGAAATTTATGGCAGAGGAATTCCTGCGCAGCTTTGGGAAGAGCCTGTTGAAAAACGTATTGCTGATGGCCATGTTTTCCATAAGCCTTGTGATGGCTGTCCTGATGTGTTCCTATTATCTCGATATGGGAGACCGGTTTAAATCTGCCCAGCATGTAGGAGACAGCATGTGGTATTCCTTGAATTTTATAATGGCTGATTATGAGAGCAACAGAGTTCCTGACAGCTTCACGACTGTCACAGGGTGCCGGAACATGATGTCGTACTATGAGGAACTGAGTTCTTCCGAGGAATATCCGTTTTTCTCGTTGAAAGACAATCAGAGCGTGTATCTGCGGGAGGACGATCTTGCAGGATTTTTCAGAGGAGGCAGTTATGAGGGATTCCTTGACAGTCAGGAATTGCAAGGCTTGTATGGGTGCTTTACGGAGGAAGAGCAGTGTAACATGTGGTGCTTCCAGGCAGCGCAGATTGATTTGGGAGCTTATCGGATGTTTGGGTTTCGTACTGTGGAAGGGCAAGGATACACAGAAGATAATATGGTAATTAAACAGGCATCAGACCCAATTCCCATCCTTCTGGGGAATGATTACCAGGGAGTTGCCGAAGTGGGATCTGTGATAGATATTTCGTACTGCGGATATGCGTTTCCATGTAAGGTGGCAGGGATATTGGAGCGGGGTCTGTCTCTTCCCCCTTATGGCAAGATGGATACAGCGATGACTCTTATGGATTCCAGGATTATTTTCCCTCATGGCATCCGGGTACAGGAAGATCCGGCAAATGTGGATGAAATCGAGAAATATGCGTTTGACGCATACATAGCAGTAGAGGATGGGACTGTCCAGATTCCGGATGGGCGGGAAATAGGAGAACTGGTGGAATATTACCAGAAGATTGGAGAGAGGTATGGCATCCCGCCTGCCCAGCCAGCCGGTCTTTCCGTGGGTATGAACTTGTTCCGCAAAGAATCGGCAGCCAGCGTGAGGATTTTGCTGATTCTGACGGTAGCCTTGCTGTGTTTTGCTTTTTATGGGCTTTTCGTCATGTTTAATGATAAGATTCAATCCAACAGCAGGATATATGGGATTTATCTCATGAATGGCTGTTCCCTGGGCATGATATTGGTTCCCTGCCTGCTGGAAGTTGCGGTAATCCTGCTCCCGGCAATATGTTTGGGGAGGTATGTGTTTTCGGTTGAAATTGTGGGCGAATTTCCTGTGGAGGTCACGGTACGCGTTGTTTACCTATTTACCGGCGCGGCATATCTTGTCGGTGCGGCATTTTTGGCGTATCTGATGCGCGGGGTGGACACAGAGCATCTGATCCGGCAAAAAGACTGAGTGTGGACACAGAGCATCTGATCCGGCAAAAAAGCCATGTGCAGATGTCCTGAGAGGAGAAGCAAGGAGGCAGACATGATTGAATTAAAAGAAGTATGCAAGACCTTTGGCAAGAAGGAAGCCCGCGTGGAGGCGTTGCGTGGGGTCAGCCTTTCCATCCGGGAAGGAGAG
>Ga0224746_10050_pt1 | contig 17809 bp, 13 predicted proteins | sample LIM_F_Water_Bulk_FD_183000 | JGI IMG/M metagenome (GOLD analysis project Ga0224746, IMG submission 183000) | Enriched cells from gastrointestinal tract of the lab mouse from Pacific Northwest National Laboratory (PNNL), Richland, Washington... | ecosystem: Host-associated > Mammals > Digestive... | reverse complement strand
GGGCGGTATCTTCACTTCTGTTATGCCCGGCATGAGAAGTACGCTTATCCAGTCTATGATTGTGATGAGTGTCTCAATGGGGGCGTTTATCGGATTGCCTCCATCATTGATTGAAACCTATGGAAGTGACATCCATAAAGTTTATACGGCAAACGGAGTGCCTGTTTATTTTGGTCTTGTTACGATGTTTCTTTCTGCATTTGTTCATTTGATGATTGCCTGCGCTGTGATTGTTGTGCTGGCGCACGTATTATTTGAAGCAGTTTTGCCAGCACAACTTCCGGTTTTCTTTTTTGCACTTGGCATTTACATGATTGTGTCGCTAAGCATTGGGAGTATTTTGGGACTGACTATAAAAAGTCAGGCGAAGCTGACAATGATAGCGCAGTTATTGTTTCTGCCTTCGATTATGCTATCAGGGATAATGTTCCCCATTGATTTGCTGCCTGATTTTCTTGAAATGGCAGGGCGTATTTTCCCCGCTTCCTGGGGATATCGACTGATGCTGGACAATGGCTTTTGCCTTGAAAATCTATGGTATCTGATTATGGTCTTTTCTGCGGCGGTAATCGTATGCGGAATCCTTCTGAAAACCCAGACTGCTAAATCAGGTGCTCGCCGATAATCTTTTCCATCCATATCATGTGATACCAGCGTCCGAATTTATAGCCGCACTTATGAAATGTTCCGACTTTTGTATATCCGAGATGCGCATGGAAATCCGCGCTGTTTGTTGTCAGGTATTCATCATCCTCATCAGGATAGCCGATGCAGGCATACAGATTCAAAATACCCATTTTTTTAAGCATCTGTTCCATTGCCTCGTAAAGCATCCGACCCATGCCGTGCTTTTGCACATTATGGTCGAGATAGATTGTCATTTCACACGACCAGTTGTAAGCTGCCCTGCCGACAAAAGCTCCGGCATAGGAATACCCCCGGATAACACCGTCTTCTTCAATTACAAGATATGGATAGCGGTTCATCGTCCGCGCCATGCGCGCCTTCCATTCGTCGAGAGCGGGTGTCTCGTACTCAAAGGAAATGGCGGTATACTGCACATAGTAACTATATATTTCCAAAGTGCGCTCCGCATCTTCTATCATTGCATTTCGAACAGTAATCATTACAGGCTCCTTTCCGTGACCATTATGAAATGTTGTAAGTTTGGACTTTTATAGTAAGCAATACTTATTTCACTGCTACAATCACAGAAAACTTCTGACAGGTATAGACGCACTTGACAACTTCAAATCCGCAGTCTCCCAGCCACCCGGCTTCCTGCTCCACGGAACATTCCCTGTCCAGTTTCCTGCGCTCCTTCCACAACGCGATATCCTTATCCGATAATTCACGACCTGCCAGTTGTCTTTCCCAATAGGTATCAAACCAGTGATTCAATTCCGGCTGTCCTGCACAAAATTGGTCATAATTTACAAACAAACCGCCCTGTGGCAGACGCTCGTATATTGACGAAAACAAATTCTGCTTCTCCCCATCCTCCAAGTGATGAATGGAAAGCGCCGAAATTACTGTATCAAACGCCACATCGGGCAATTTATAAATGTAATTATCCACTTCATATGATATGTTTTCTATGCGGTCAAACCGTTTTCGGGCGACATTAAGCATTTCATCAGCGATATCCACAAGGATATATTCCGCTTCGGGAAATTGCTGGTACCAAAAATAAGTCAACAACCCTGTCCCCGCACCCAAATCAATAATCCGCTTCGGCACATGTATATTCGATGTGATAAAATCTGTCGTTTTCAGGTAAAATTCATCAAAGCAGGAAATAAATTTTCTGCGGTTCTCATCATATTCCTTTGCAATTTTGTTAAATTGTTCTTCAATCTCCATGTATATTACCTCTTATTTGTATTCCTTTTCCTGTATTTCTTTTCGATTACGGTTGAATAGACCGCCATGGCAGCAATGCTTTCTATCATGACACCCACGATGGAGAGTATTGCCCATGCAGAATTCTGCCCTGCAAGCAGGGGAAGACCCAGGATAATGAACACAACGCCAAATACGCCAAACAGCTTTGCCACTGCGCGGTTATACTTCTTTACATCCGTGACCTCAAACATTTCCGCATTTGACCAAAATCCCATCGGTCTTGGCTTCTTTGAAAACCATGCATACACAGCCATTCCTATAAACACACAGCCGATTGCACAGTACATGATAAATCCGGTTGTCTTACCTTCCATTTGCACACCCCAACATAAATACAATTTGACAAACTATAATCTTTATATCTGCCTGATGCAATATATGCCTTTAACCATGTCAAGCTAATTTCTACTTTTTGAGTCGCTGGCACATCCTCTTACAGACTTTCCATGATATCCAACAGATGCTGATAGCTGTCAACGCTATCGTAAACAACATCTTCTCCCGACAGTTCTTTAAACAGCTTTCTTGCACAATCAATCTTCGCCTTTTCAATCGGCTTCAAATTCAGTGTTTCCATAGTTCCTTTCGTCTCCGCGATAAAAAATATATGTTTCACAGTTCCTTTATGAAAAGCAATTGCCCAGTCCGGCGAGTAATTTCCAACAGGTGTCGGAATAGAAAAACCTTTTGGCAGCTTTGCATATACACATACTTCATCTGCCAAATCCATATCTTCCGCAAACTTGCGCTCTATACTTTTTCCATCCCGCGCATATCCGTCTACAAACACATAATCCTGCACATTTTTCTTGGCACGGTATGCCCTCGAAAAATCTGTATTTTTTTCGGCTGTAAAGATAGTTGCATCATAACTGCCCTCGGCTTTATTGTATGTAATCTGTTCCACAATCAAGGTCGCTTTCTGTTCATTAATCAGGCGGATTGCCTTTGCAATAAATTCCTCCGGATTATTTTTGAACATGGCAAAGGTATATGGCTTTATCCCCGAAAGAATTTTTGCCGCCGATTTTCTTGTCATTTTTGCACCTTCGGCAATCTTTCCCACAAGGTCGTATTTTACAAGGCTTCCTTCTGAACGTTCCAGTGTAAACGTGTGGCTTTTCTCAGCCAGAAATCCTGTACCGTTTTTCAATTTATCGGCGTTCCAGTCACTGCCTTGTTCACCGGCTGTTACGGTATATTGCAGCTTTGCAACAAACATCTTATCGTCTATGTGTGCAATTGCTTTCCTTACCAGCTCCTCGCTGTCAAACTCTACCGTATATGCATACTTATGATTGATATGATTCCAGAGTGTCTGAAACTCTTTCTTGTAAAAATTATCGTTCAAAGCATTTTCCTGAACTTTTGCTTCACGGCCGTTGCCAATCATGTTATCCAGTGCATGTTCATCAAAAATACTTTGAATCAGTGCATGAACACCTTCCGAAAAATCATTGCAGCTTTCCGGCAGCACTGCAAGCCTGCCTTCTGCCAAATCTGTGCGATACCTGTCTGTCACATGATCGTCGTCGTCAATATAATCATTCTTTACAAGATAACGATAAATATCTCTGCCCTGCTTATCGGAAATAGTGATATCATTACCACTAATCACAAGCGTTTTCCCAATGAAATAGTCAGCCGTGGCTTTCGTCGGACGCTCATACAAGTCATCACGAATGCCTTGCTGCAAATCGGAAACAAAGTCTTTATACCCATCAGATGCGATAACTGTAAGCTGGTTAATCTGCTGAACCTGACTGCCAAGCGTATCCGCATCCATGCGGTCACCATCTTGGTTTACACAAAGCCTTAAACCTCTGCCGACCTCCTGCCGTTTCTGTGTCGGAGAGCTGCCCCCGTGCTTTAAGGTGCAAATCTGAAAAACATTCGGGTTGTCCCAGCCCTCCCTAAGTGCAGAGTGGGAGAAAATAAAACGGACAGGATTTCCAAAAGACAACAGCTTTTCCTTATCTTTCAAAATCAAATCATATGCCGATATATCATCACTCTCGTCGCTGTTACGTTTCGTGGCGCTGTCAACCTTATGACCTTTTTTGTCAATACTAAAATATCCGGTATGCGTCTGATGCACTTCAATATCACGCAGATATTGCTCATAGGGTGTGTTAAACAGCGTAAGATGCTCATTCAGAATATCCATATATTCCTGCTCAAAGATTTCTCCATACTCCGAATTCATCTCATTGCCATCCTCATCATACTTACGATACTTCGCAACCTCATCAATGAAAAAGAGTGAAAGCACTTTAATTCCCTTTGAAAACAGTTCTTTTTCCTTTTCAAAATGAGAACGGATTGTCTCCCTGATCTGCACCCTTCTTAAATCTGCTTCGGAAACATCACCCACCACTTCACCAGCATGGATAACCTCGCCGTTTGTAAATGACACGCTTCCCCGAATCGGGTCAATTTCATTTATGCGAAATCCACGGTACTGCTCCATATTTTTGGAAAGTGCAAAAAGATCATCATCTACGCCCACAACCCTTGTCTCACGGTTAATGGATTTATTGTATCCGATTTCAAATTCAATACGAGCCATTGGCGGTTTTTTCGGAGATATGACAATGCCTTCAAGAAAAAGATACCTGTCTGTACCGCGCAAATTCTTAATGTCAAAGCCTTTCACCTTTATTTTCTTAACCAACCGCTTATTATACGCATCCAATGCATCCAACACATAGACAAGCGTATGATGCTGCTTATGTGTTGCAGAATAATTCAGGCAAAAAAGGGGATTAAATTCTTTTAAGCTTTCCTGTGTGGCGGTACCTCCCATTTTCTGCGGTTCATCCAGAATCACGATAGGACGGTTAGCCTTAATCACATCAATCGGTTTTCTGCTGCCAAAATCATCCAATTCCGTGCGGATACGTCTTGCGTCTTTTCCACGGGCATTAAATGCCTGTATGTTGATAATCATGACATTAATATCAGCACTCTGACTGAAATTATCTATCTGAGACAGATTCTTGGAGTCATATACAAAAAAACGCGCTTTCTTTCCGTAATGCTCCATGAAATGCTCCTGCATTGTCTCAAAGCTCTTGTAAACACCTTCACGAATGGCGATACTCGGAACAACCACGATAAACTTGCTCCAACCGTACTGCTTGTTCAATTCAAACATCGTCTTGATATAAACGTAGGTTTTACCTGTACCTGTCTCCATTTCCACATCAAGAGAACAGACGCCAAGACCGTATGAAACAACTGTATTTGAATGTTTGATATTATTACGTGCCTGAATCCTGTTAATATTGTCAAGCAACTGACCAAAATCAAGCTCTACTCTTGCATTGGCAAAACCCATATACAATTCTTCATCTGTCAACTCCCAATTTGTAATATCCCGCTCTATGTGCGCGTCTCTGCGGTAAGTAAAACGGTCATTGAAAGGCTGTCCTGCAAAGATATTTGTCACACTTTCCACGGCTTCGGTCTGATAAGGCTGTATGGTGAATTTGAATTTCATTTCGGATTTCATGTTATTCATTGCCGCTTTCCTCCTGTGTCCACTGATTCAGCTTTTCCTGCAGCACTTTCTTATCCGGCAAATACAGTTCATACTTTGATGCATAAATATTGGCATTCTCTGGTAACGTCAACTTAACGAGCGCATCACTTTTATCCTGACAGAGCAAAATGCCTACTGTAGGTTTTTCGTCCGCCGTCTTTTCGTAGCGGTCATAATAATTTACATACATCTGCATCTGTCCTAAATCCTGATGTGTCAAATTATCAAGTTTCAAATCAAACAGCACAAAACATTGCAGCAAACGGTTATAAAATACCAAATCAACACGAAAATGCTGTTCGTCAAAAGTAAATCGAACCTGCCTGCCAATAAAAGCAAATCCCTTTCCCAATTCCAGCAAAAACTCCTGCAAATGATCCAGAATCCTGCTTTCCAGTTCTGTTTCTGAATATTCCGAACGTTCCTGCAAGCCAGTAAATTCAAGAATATACGGATCTTTTAACATGTCCTGCGTTTTCTCAATAATCTGACCCTTTTCAGCCAGTTCCATTACCTTATCTTTATTACGGCTGAGCGCCAGTCTTTCATATAAGGCACTATTGCACTGTCTATTCAGCTCTTTTATGCCCCAATGATTCTGTGCTGCTTCTATTTCATAAAAATGACGCTCATCCACATTATCAATACGCATTAGTTTCAAATAATGCGACCAGCTCAAGGGAAATTTTCTTCCAGTGGACACTGCCGGAAGGTTTCTTAATTGGTCAGAAAACGTCTGACTAATTTGATCACCTGCATAAACTTTATAAAATTTGCGCATTTGCTTTAAATTTGTAACGGAAAATCCTCGTCCGATATGTTCTGTGAGATATTTTGATAGTTCCGGAATCAGGTACTTTCCATAGGTAGCTCTCTGCAAACCGTTTTGTTCTTCTTCTACAATCAGTCGCCCCGTTTCAAAATATGCATAAACCATCGACAAATCAACAGCTGCTTTTGCATTTTTCCGCGCGTTTTCCAGCACATCCGCAACACTCTGAAGAAAAGTCTCATTCATTTTTTCACTCATTATAGCACTTTCCTCCTCGTTTTAGGACTATAGGTTTCAAAAATCTGCTCAAAGTTTACTGCAACACTGTCACTTGCCAACCCACTGTCACGGAATACGGCGTAGAACGGATGCCTTTTTGCAATCTCTGTCACTGTATCCTCTGTCACGTTATTGTCAAAGCAGGCAATGAGATAGCCATTTTCTACGGAAAATACTTTTTTCCCTGCAATCTCTTCTTCATCAATTTTGCTTGAAAGCAGCACGCCAAGGTCAAGCATCACTTGGAAAAGCAGGTCTTCCGGCGTTCTGTCCGGCTTGATGTTATCTGCATACAGCGATAGCTGTTCCTGTGTATACTCGGCAGGACGGTAATATACGTCCTTCATATTGCTGCTGTCTACACGAAATACGCGAAAACCGTAATCAATATCCGCTCCTGTCTCTTCTTTGATTTTCTTTCCTGCACGGCGGATACGCTCCTCGCCGATTTCGCAGATATTTTTGTAGCCTGCTTTGTACGCCTCTGACTTCTCATCCGTTTCCTCTGGCAGCTGAACCATGATAAATTTGCGGTTGCCACCATCCTCGGCATTAAGCTGCATTACTGCATGGGCGGTTGTGGCTGAACCGGAGAAGAAATCAAGGATAATAGAATCTTTTTTTGTTTTTGTACTTATATCAACAAAAAATTTTATAAGTTTAACTGTTTTAGGAAAACTAAAAATTTTCCCATTCATCAGTTCCGTTATTTCCTTTGTACCATCCAGAGACATACCAGCAGAGTCTGCTAATTTAGTACTTACAGGCATTAACCCAAATAGATCGCCCGCTTTACTTATATCATCTTCTTTCCAATAACGAAAAGCAGGTCTTGTAATATTTAAAAAATCATAATCCCCTGGGAAAACAATTTTTCCTTGTAAATAATACTCATCAAATGTATCTTTTGTTATTGCCCATGTTCTGTTAGGATTTGCAGGATATTCTTCTGCTGTTTTGGGATTTACCATCGTAAAAAAACTGTTTGGACGTTCACTTGCGGTAGTTTGCTTAGTTAAATCATGAATACGCCAAGGACGGTTTGGAAAATCCGATGTCTCAAAATATTTTCTTTCTGTACCCAGTGTAGCCGCTACAAATTTTTCACTTTTAGCATAGCATACTATCCATTCATAATCCTGTGACACTCCAAAAGGTACATCAGATTTTGCTGTTCGTTTCCTCCATGGAAAAGTTGCAACAAAATTATCTGCCCCAAATATCTCATTACAACACTTTTTGATATTTTCCTGCTCATTATCATCAATTGAAATAAAAATAACGCCATCATCCGATAAAAAATCCTTTGCAATTCGCAACCGCGGATAAATCATGTTCAGCCAATCTGTATGGAAACGCCCATTGCTTTCCGTGTTCTGTACAAGTTGATTACTTTCCTCATCAAACTGCCCACTGTTCGCAAGATATTCATCTGTATCTTGCGAAAAATCATCCTGATAAATGAAGTCATTTCCTGTATTATAGGGTGGGTCAATATATATCATCTTCACCTTACCAAGATAAGTTTCCTGCAATAGTTTCAATGCATCAAGGTTGTCACCCTCAATGTAGATATTCTCCGAGTCAATGCTCCCCTCTGTACCGTCACGACCAACAGACTTCTCTCTGTCAAGACGGAGTGTCTTTGCAATCGGTGCATTGGCAAGGACTACCGATTTTTTCTTATCTGGCCAAGTGAACTGATAGCGTTCCTGCACGCCCTCCACAACCTGTACTGAAATCTCCTGTCTGAGAACATCCGCATCAATAGCACGTTCTATAATCGGCTTACCATCCTCTTCATATCCTGTAATCGTTTCAGTCACGGCATTCGGAAACATTCCAGCTAACTTTTTGAAATTCTCATCTGCCAGATTCGGCGTGTGCATTTTTAGTTTATCCATTTGTAAGCCCCTCCAATTATTCAAATTCGTAAAAATTCTATTCCTGTCTCAATTTCTCTGTAGACCAATGTTTCAAATATGACTCACTCTACCATTAAATAATCATTCCTCACTTATGTCAGTTTTTTAAAGATTTTTCAGTTTATAGCCAATTATAGCCAATTTCTGTAGTTGCTGTAAAAGTTTAATGTGTTCATTGTATTTTGTATCAGTTAAGCATCTACGCTTCTCAGTTAATTCAATTACATTACTTGCCATTTTTTCTAAACCAGTTTCTCGCTCTGTTCCAACAATGACCTGTCCTTTGTCTGATAAAAACAATTTCAATGATTTAAATATGCTTTCCAAATTATCTGCATCTTGACCTTGCTGATTGGGAGTATCAACTACATAAAAATTGAATGGACTATTTGCTCTATTTAAGTTATATAAATATAAAGCAGACTGATACATATAAACCAATCGGGGTGTTTCACTACCAGTACGATTTATTACCTGTACAAAATCTTTTAATTTTATAAACGTTTGGGGAACATTTATAGCATCTGCCAGTGTACAACAATATTCTACTATATTTTCTCGTATGTCCTTTGAACGTTTTTTTGATTTCGTTTTATTAATTTCCTCGTCATCTTTTGCAATTTTAGAAATATACAAATCTATTTCGCCTCGCAGTAATTCCAATTGTCCTTTACAAGATTCATATATTTCAAATTGACCTTCGTTTTTATAAAAGTCCAGCTAAGAAATGTCAATAGGTAAAATGAAAAATGCTCAAGAAATTTTTTCAAGCAGTTGATGTAAAAAAGGGTAACTTTAATAAGCCCATTGCCACGGGATTTTTAAAATTTGATTCAAATTCCCATCAGGCAGCGATGTTTACGGATCCTGGGTGTTCTGCTGCATAACGTTCACAGTGTTCTTTCGGCGTAATAAGCTCAAAAGGCTTATTATCCCGGAGCATAGCGAAAATAATGTTGCAGATTTTGTGCATGACGGCTCCGACGGCAACAATCTTTTTCTTGTTGGCACATTTACGGATGTAATAATCGTAAATGACTGGGTTCACAGGTGCTTTTGCTGCTTTATCCACTTTCAGGTTGTTTATGGCGATCATATGCAGGATGCGCCGCGCAAGGCTGGAGCCCCGCTTGGACATATGGACCCTGTCGCCATGGAACTTGCCTGAATCATTCACACCGGGATCCATCCCAAAGTAGGCATAGAGCTTCTTTGGGGAAGAGAACAGATCAAAGGAGCCCATTTCGGCGATCAGGACAACCGCGCTGAGGAAGCCGACACCCCGGAGGGACTGGAGAAGACAGATACGGTCATAGACCGGATCGCCCTGCAGATTGTCCACGGCCTTATGCAGCTCTTCCAGTATACTGTCCAGATGCGCCTGGTATTCCCGGTAGGTTTTTATGTACAGCCTGATCCGGAGGGCATTGCTCGGAAGGGCACGGCCGAAAACAGCAGCATCCTTTGCGGCGGCGCATATGGCATCATATTTGGAAAGGGCATATTTTTCGCCGAAACGAGCTGTATTGCGTATGGTTTCCACAAGTTCGTCTCTTGGGGCTGCGAGCATGTCCGCTGCAAGTGGGTAAGCTTCCAGAAGCTTTAAGGATGTCTGGGCTGTGACCTTGCTGAACACATCCAGGTATGCCGGGAAGGACACTTTGAGCTCCGCATTAAGCTTCAGCACGACGGCGGACTGCAGATCTTTGAAATAATAGTAGTCACGCACGAGATTGCGCAGGTCAATGACTGCATCCGCTGGGACAATGGAAGTCTTAAGGGAGGCATCCTGACCGACCTTGGCAGCTTTTTTTGAATCAAATTTATCATTATGCAGTTTCCTTACATTCATGTTTGTGCTATTCTTAGTAATGATAGGATTAATGACAGAGCAGTCAAGACCCTTATCGCGAAGGAAGCACAGGAGTGGGATATGGTAGATCCCGGTGGACTCAAGGAAGCAGCGGCTTTTGAGAGAATACGCCTCTTGTGCTTCCTTTATTTTTGAGACGGCAAGCTCCCGGGAAGCAGGATCGCAGTGAACGATCTTGAAAGGCTTCCCGACAAGGGTGCCGTTAGGGAGCAAGATGGACATCCATGTGAAGTCTGCCCCGACATCAAGCCCGACTGAGAGATAGGGAATGCTTTCCAGCATCTTAAGTACTTTTTGATAATGCATGATGTTATCCTTTCTGGCAGGTATCCATTTCCAAAAGGCGGATACACAACCTAGCGGCTTATACAGGTATAGCCTGAGGCTTCCCAACCAGCCAAAACATAAATCACCACCGAATGGACTGACAGACTTAATTGGAGGTTTCACCAGCCGGAAGGCCGGTTCCCAAGGAGGATACGTCAATGATCCTGCCTTCAGTGATTATACCTCTATATTTTGTCTGGTGCATTAAGGAAACCTCAGACATGATAAATATTTATAACTTCTGATGGAGATGGAATTCTCCTTCTGTTATTCATCAGATATGACTTTGTAACTTATTAACTATATAGCTCTTGTGGCTATATCATTATTATACTAGGAGGAATAGGATAATAACTCTTGAGAGTTCTGAATTTTTTGTTCAATAGATTGAATCTCTAAAGAGACACTATTATATTTGCTCTTAAGTTCTTCTAATTTTCTTTGAGCATCCAATATACTATTTTTTAGTTCTGCAATAAGTTTCTCACAATGAGCATAATCTGAGGTAATATTTAATTGCACATTTAATCCGTTTGAATAAATAGCACCACAAAACGGACAAACCAGCTCATCATCTTGACTCATTGCAAATTCAATATCCTTTTTTACTTCTGTGAGACTGTGGTTTACAGCACACATTTTATGTTGATTAACATATATATCGTTTTCTAAAACTGTCATCTCTGTTTTATAAGTAAATTGTTCTTTCTTTAGTTCCTCCGCTTTATCAAGCAAAGTCTCAATTTCTGTTGTAACTTTTTCAACAGATTCCATCTTCTCCATTTGTGTTAGCGTAGATGTGATAAAAGAAACAAATTTTTGGTTATAATTTAATTCTTTTTCCTTTTCATCTTTTTCAAATAGATGTTTTGCCTTTTGCGCTTGAAGTTCATAATACGTATCATCAAGATATCCACACACATATTTATTCGTATTTGGTTTCCAGTCCTTAATATATGCAGCATTACTAAAAGAATCAGCTATCTTACTCCATCCTTCATCTTGGTCAATATATTGAAATCTAAAGAGTAATGGCGGCGTAATATTAAATTTCTTACCATCTTTAGAAGAAATACAAGGCATTTTAATTTCTAAAATGTCCATCAAACAATTACTATATTCATGAAAGGCTTGTGTTTCAATAATACAAACATAAGTTTCGCCATTATTCTCAAAAATCTGAAACTTTTTACCTTGTCTCACAATACAAAATTGTTTTTCTCCATACTTAAAAAATAGTAAATATGCAGAAATCAGTTTTTTCCAATCAGACTCAATTCTTTTACACTCACATCCAAAAGTAGTAAATATACTTTTGATAATTGAAGATTTTCCCGTTTTGTTTTCTCCCAAAATAATATTAAGCCCCTCTTCAAAAGAAACCTCTAACGAGCGAGACTCACTTTGACTGATCACTATTAGTTTTTTTATCGTTAGTCTTTTCATTATTTTTTGCCTCCTGCTGCTTTCGTAAATTTCTTACTAAAATTTTATATTGTTGTTCTTGCTTAACTATTTCAACTGAATTTTTGCTCATAATATAACACCTCAACTAACGATTTATCAAGAGAATCCGATAGCAGACTATTCTTTTGTAATGCTTGAATACATAATTTATTTAATTCATCCCCAAGCCCAATTGCCCCCACTGAATCACAATATGTAGAAATTGTTTTTCGCAACACAATTACCGTTTCTTGATATTTAACATCTTTTACATCGAGCCATCTTGTATCATGGAGTGTTTTCGCTGATTCTATACGATGAATATCCTTGTCTGACAACGCTTGAGTAATCAAATAATCATGAAATGCATTGTAATTTCCACTGTTTTTTATATTACCATCAATTTTTTTACCTATCTGAGTAATATCCACGCCTTTTTTCTCAACCAACCTCTTCATACTAATAGGTATTTTAATTTTTTCCTTGCTCTTCTTTCTTACATCATTTAGTAATTGTTGAAAAACAAGATTAGCAGTATTAGAAGGAATATTTTTATCTGCTAAATAATTGAAAAATTTACCCATAGCTTGAGATTCATATGTTGTTAGCTGCAATTCCGATTTATAAACAAAAGTGTTTTGAATAAAATTGTCAAAGACAGAATCAAAATTATTTGGCATATCATCTAAGAATTCATCTTTTATTCTATCTCTTATTTTTTTATATAGCACATTATCTTCAGTTTGCACGATTTTCTTATCTTCTATATATGACTGCCATAACAGAACCTCTTTATCAAAATCATTATTTGATACAAAATGGCAATGCTGGCATTCTGCACCAAAAATCAAATAATTATAGAAAATAAAACCCAAAAAAGATTTTTTATAACCACCACTTTTTTTCTTTTCTCGTTTAGACATTTCCGAAATGGTCCAATCAGAAGAATCTTCTTTAGTCTTTATTTGAAAAAACTGATACTGTTGATTAGTGGGTGAAAACTCCGCCATATCATCATGAAACTCACAAAAAACAATACATTCTGCATCTTCTTGAATTTTACCTATTATATGACACACAATCCAATGAACCTGATATTCAAACCGGTTATAAGAGTCAGAACCCGCTTGTTCTCGTTGTTCAACAGTAAGTACACTACCCATAATAGAATACCCCTTTCATTTTTATTTCATTTCACAATAATTCTCTGCCATTCTTGCCATTCGTATTCATCACAATAAACGCAGCCTTACAGATTACTTCCATTGATAACCATTATCCATAATTTAACTTTTTTATTCCAGCATTCCCTTTACTCTTCTCTGCTTTACAAACCTCTCCTGTTTCTCAATTCCTCAAAATCTTTTTTATACCCCTGCAACCGCTGATACAATTCAAACCGCTTTTTTGGCTGCTGTTCTTTCCACGCTGCTGTTTCTGTCTTTTGTATCTGTTTTTCCAGTTTGGTTATCTGCTCCTGTATGGCAAGCCGCTCATCAATTGAAAGTTCCCCTGCGGCTTTTGCCTGTTCTTTACCAATCGCAATCTGCTCTATAAATGAATCCCATATTTCATCAAGAGAAAATCCCTCTGCTTTCAGCTCTATATCAGATGACGGAATCCATTCTGTCCGATATAACTTGCCATGCCATATCGCCAGTTGCCTGCTGTCTTCATAAATGAGCAAAAATATCAGCTTATGTGGATTATGCTTTGCAATCGTCTCTATAATTTTGGCGTCAAAATCCTGTTTTTTTAAGAAAATGGACAACAACAGGATTTCCTTGCTCTCTGATTCTTCTGTCAAATTCAAATTATCCTTTGTAAGACTGTTTTCCACAAAAATTTTGTCCACATCGGATATAAATTTCTCCCTCAATACCTTTGTCAACGGCAAGCGCTTATAAAATGCCTCCTTTGGCATTCGCCTATGTACCACAGTTGCGGCTGGAAAGTCTATCATTCAATCACCACCATAAAACATATCAATTCAAAATCATCAAGTCCCGAAAATCCCCCCGAAAGGAAAGTAGTCTGACCTCCTGAAAAAAAGCTGTCAATATCATCCTGATCCTTAGCGTCAATTATCGTCATAACGGCATCCTCCAAAAGCCGTGACACTTTCTCCATATTCCTGCCATCTCGGGTTGCCTTATTGAAAATGTCACATAGTTTCCTGTCAGGTATGGATTTGCCTTTTGCAAGATGCCGCATTATATCCAGCGTGTCCTTTGGCTGCAAATGTGTTGTGACCACATCTCCGTCCATATCGATGTATATCATGTAAAACGGATGCAGCCTGTTCTGATTCTGAATGTTAATCTGTTCATTTACATTTTTCAGTACAAATATTACGCCTGACTTTTCCCCCTTAACCACTGCATGGATTCCAAACGGCGTATGGTCGATATTTTCATTTGCTTTCATATAAGCAAGCAAATCCATACGGAATTCATTCAGACCTAAGTCCATAATGGACACACCGCTAGTCATATCCTCAAGGTCAACAACCTCTTCCTGCAATTTTTTCAACTGGTTCCGGCGATATTCCAAATCACCTTTTTCTTCCTGATTAATTGGATCGTCATCGCCCGTTGAAGTCATGACGGAAATTTTCATTCTTGTTTCTACTCTTGATTTCAGATTGATATATTCGTCCAAATCCAAATCCGGCCAAAAGTTCACCAACTGGATGACACCGTTTTTACTGCCGATACGGTCTATTCTTCCGAAACGCTGTATAATACGCACCGGATTCCAATGAATATCATAATTCACACAGAAATCGCAGTCCTGTAAGTTCTGTCCCTCTGAAATACAGTCCGTGGCAATCAGAATATCTATCTCTGCTTTATCATTCGGGTACAATACATCCTTATCTTTCGACTTTGGGGAAAAGCACGCAAGCACATGATTCATATCAGCCTTAAATCTTGGTATCGTGGTTTTTCCGTCAACAGAACCAGTGACAAGCGCCGTGTGCAGTTTCAATTCCGAAAGAACCATCTTGCTTACATTCTCATATAAATATTCTGCGGTATCAGAAAATGCGGTAAAAATCAGAATTTTCTTGTTATTCGTATTAATTGGAGCTGCCACTTTCTCACGAATCACGCGCAATAGTTCATTCAGCTTAAAATCATCCTCCGGCGTAATATCCCCTACCATCTGAATCAATTTCCGGAGATTTTTCAAATCCTCATCAATATCACGTTTCCACGAAATGTAGTCCATATCGCGCAGATCAATCTTCACTTTCTTTCCTACGCTGAAAAAATCCGTATTCTGATCATCATCATCAAAATTCTCTGCAACTGCCGACAAGTCTCTCATTTCTTCAATGTTTCCATTGCCGTTTGCCATGAAGTCCTCAATAATCTGAGAAGTATCTTGCAGATAGTCATAAATACGGCGTACTGTCAGAAGAAAGGAATGTACAGAACTTTCCATACGTTTCAACAAATTTATGCTCATGAGCCTCTGAATACCGAGCTCACGTCCTTTTCTAAAGTTCTCCGTTTCTTTTTCATCCAAATACTTGTACAATTTACTGGCAAGAATATATATCGTCGGTGTGTATATGGTCAGCTGCAATTTTGAGAGGAGCTCAAAAACTTCTCTATAGTTAATAGCATTTGGTCGGTTCGTTAGTTTGGGGCGTAAAGATATTGGTTTATTTCTTGTGGGAAATGTTCCTATATCTGATACATCATAATATGTGTTTATATGTTTCCTTGAACGTGCAATTGTCACTCTGTCCAATACTTCAAAAAAATCAAAATCAAGTCGCGACAGCAATGCAGTAGTAGTTCTTTCGTTTTCCGGCAGCTTGCACCATGCATTATAAACCTTTTGTGCCTGACGGAAAACAGTATCTATATCTGATTTAATATTCAGCTTTTCATTAAATTCTGAAGGGTTGCCCTCATAGGCAAGCGCCAACTGATTACGCAGATCATAAAAACGGTTATTTACTGGCGTTGCAGACAGCATCAGCACCTTTGTCTTTACTCCCGGTTTCAGCACACGGTTCATCAAGCGCATATAGCGGTTTTCCTTTTCACCACCTTTGCTGTCAGTACCATTTCCATTTCGGAAGTTATGGCTCTCATCAATCACTACAAGGTCATAGTTGCCCCAGTTGATACGGTCAATCGGCAATCCGATTATCGTGTTTCCGCTGTCTCTTGAAAGATCTGTATGATAAAGGATGTCATAACGCAAACGATCTCCTGACAAAGAATTATTAATAAGATTTCCTCGATATGTCATCCAGTTTTCAGACAACTTTTTAGGACAGAGAACAAGAACATTTTTATTGCGACCCTCGTAATATTTAATCACAGCAAGAGCCGTGAATGTCTTGCCAAGCCCGACACTGTCTGCCAGTATGCATCCATTATATTGTTCCAGTTTATTTATAATTGCAAGAACCGCATCCTTTTGGAAATGATACAGTTTATTCCATATGATGCTATCCTTAAATCCTGTTGCCTCATTCGGCAGTACATCCTCCGATATATCCTCCAAAAATTCATTGAAGATATTGTAAAGAGTCATGAAATAAACAAGTTCCGGTGAATTTTCCTGATAAACTGTCGAAATCATGTCAACCACTTCTTCTGTAACATCGGAAAGCTTGTCCGCATCATTCCACACAGAATCAAACATATGCAAAAACTCTATACTTGCAGGATTTTCCATGCGCGTAATTATATTTGTCAGATTATTTCCACGTTCACAGCCAAGGTCAACTGTTGTAAATGTATTCATAGGAGAATATACATACGAATCTTCCTCCCCCTCGACAACAAGGAAATGATTCATTCCCTCACGAGTGGTATTCGACTTAAAATGCGCCTTTCTCCGAATCCATTCCGCACATTCCTTTGCTACGGCCTTCTGCCTTAATTCATTACGCAAACGGACTTCAAATTCTGTGCCATAAAGACTCTTCTCACGTTTTAAACGCGGAATATAAAATTCTCTGCGCTCCTTGGTTGTTTTTTCTGCTACAAAAGTCGGTGATGTAAATATAAAACGAAGTTCATCACACGATTCCAGCTGTGCTTTCAATTCTTGATAAGCATAAATTGAAAAGCAGGCTGCCGCAATAGATATACGACTGCCGGACTGTATCCTATTTTCTAAATCATCTTTAACCACTTTTGTTGTATTATTGAAAATTTCCATTATCTGTTGTCAACGCCCTTTCCCTCTACCCACAATCACTCTTTAAATCTTCTCTCTTTACAAATTCCGCAATGCCTCCATTCTGCATGCTTCTCCCTTATCACACCACTACAAATAAACTACCTTTAATCTGCATTCCTTTTTCCGGCAGCAGTTATAGTCCTACCCTCTTACCGAACTGATAATCGTATCAATTAGCTTGTCAACGGATGCGTCAAGACTGCCCTCACTCCAGCCAAGCTCCCAGCTGCCCCCGCCAGTCACGTCCGAGATGACATAGACTGCTGACGCAGAACACTTTCTATAGTTCGCAATCGTAAAAAGACCAGCGCCTTCCATCTCCACACACAAAGCGCCCTTTTCCCTATAGTCTAAGATTTGTCCCCATGTTTCATGATACCCTGCATCCGTTGTCCAGTGTTTTCCCCTTCTAAATAAAATACCATTTTTTGTGAGCAGTCCGCTAATCTCGTCTGTCAGCCTTTTCGTGGATTCAATGATATCGTAATCAAATCCATACAGTCTTGCGACAGCCGTGTCATTGT
>Ga0224746_10046_pt1 | contig 17987 bp, 16 predicted proteins | sample LIM_F_Water_Bulk_FD_183000 | JGI IMG/M metagenome (GOLD analysis project Ga0224746, IMG submission 183000) | Enriched cells from gastrointestinal tract of the lab mouse from Pacific Northwest National Laboratory (PNNL), Richland, Washington... | ecosystem: Host-associated > Mammals > Digestive... | reverse complement strand
CTGCTGGGGCTGGCCCGGTTCTGGGGGCAGGATGAAATTCTTGACGTAGATGCGGGTGGGCCGTCCCTGGCCCTGCTTCTTCCGCTCGATCAGGCCGATACCGTCCTTGTCCAATTCCCGGAACAGCTTCGTGGCCTTGTCCTTGCCGCAGCTCATGAGGTTCATAGCGTCCTCCTGGGTGAAGTAGATGTAGACGCGCTTATCGCTGTCCATCCAGCCGTTTTTCACCGACAGCCCCATACGGTCCAGCAGAAGGCCGTAGAGGACCTTGGCCTCAATGGAAACGCTCTTATACCGGGGGTCTGTCAGCAGGGCCTTGGGGATACGGTAGAAACTGTACTGTTCCGCTTCGTTGCCGTAGTAGTAGTCCAGATTCAGATTTGACGGCATGGTGATTGCCTCCTTTGAAATGTGCGGAGAAACAAAAAAAGCGCCCCGGCGACCATAATAGTCACCGGGGCGCTCATGCTCCTGCCGCTTGTAGATTTGTCCGTAAACGAAAAAAAGCCGCCCTCGCCACTGATGATTAGTCAGTTGCGGGGGCGGCTAATGAGGATATATCGGGCCTCCTTTTCAAATTATTTTTGTTGAACGCTCCATGCTTCCAGCAGAGATACAATGACTTCTTCCATCTGCTGACTGGTGTAAGACGGCGGGAAGTATTGATGCAGTCTCGCTTGCTTGAGAACCACCTGCACAGCGGTGGGATGTTCCGCTGACAAAAGGCCCTCAATGACGGTGGCGGTCAGAGTGTCGTCCTTGCTGTGCTGTTTGATTTTTGCTAGTTGCCCTCTCCCTGGAATCACATTCAGCTTGTCCATCACCGATACAAGGTCCGTCTGTTCCTGTTTTGCCAGATCGGAAATGTAATCAGCGGCGGTGCTGACCGCAAGTTTATCCTCGTCTACCAGAGCCAGCAGGGGAGGAATTAGTCGGGTTAATGCTATGTACCGGGTCACAGTCAAACCGCAGTTCTCCCCAGCGTCTTGCGCTATTTTCTCCCGTGCGGTCAACTTCGGAACCGCCGGTTCCGAAGTTAGGTCCCGCCGCTTGCCCTGATGCTTTAAGGCTTCCAGCTTCATTTTGTAGGCAAATGCTTTTTCGCTGGGCAGGATTTTCTCACGTTGAAGGTTAGAATCAACCATGATTATGGTGGCTTCATCATCATCCATCGTCCGAATGAGTACCGGCATAGTAGTCTTACCCGCCAACTCGCTCCCTCGCTTGCGCCGGTGGCCTGCAATGATCTCGTAGCCGCCCTCTTTACGGGGACGGACGATGCCGGGGGACAGAACGCCACTTCGAGCGATACTCGCCACGGTTTTCTGCATCGCTTCATCGTCCCGAACCTGGAAGGGATGATCTTTGAAAGGAAACAGCTCTGTCAGTGGAACCTCCCGCACCTGTTCGCCGTTGGCCTCCGCCTCGCTGCTCGTTTGAAACAGATCGTCAAACCCGGCCAACTGTATCTTACTGGCGCTGCTTTTCATGACAAAACCTCCTGTGTCAACGCGGTGTAGGCGGCGGAGACTTTACCCGCAGGGTCATGGAGATAGATGCTCCGGCCCTCCGCGCTGGTTTCTGCCGCCCGGATGGACAGGGGAATAATGCTATCAAATATCCGCAGCTTACTTCCGTAGGTGTTGCGGAGCAGCTCAATAATCTCCCGCGAGTAGTTGGTCCGCATATCCGCCATGGTGATGAGGATACCCGCGATCTCCAAAGCAGGATTGATTTTCCGTTTCACATTTGATATGGTACGGATAAGCTGCTCCATGCCGCGAAGGGAGAGGTAATGCGCCTGTGCGGGAATGATCACTTCATCCGCAGCAGCCAGGGCATTGATGGTCAGCATACCCAAGGAAGGGCAGCAGTCCAGCAAAATCACATCGTAGCGGTCACGGACGCTGTTCAGATAGTCCCGCAGGATCGTCTCCCGGCTCATGGTATTTACCAGCGTGACCTCCAGGCCCGACAACTCGATGTTAGCGGGGAGAAGGTCAACGCCCTCCGCATGATGAATAATGCCCTCGTCGGGGGCTTGCGGCTCATCCGAAATGACACGCCCCAGGATTTCAGCCATCGTATTCTCCATCTGGTCAGGACGCTGATAGCCCAAGCTGGCGGTCAACGAACCCTGGGGATCTATATCAGCCAGGAGAACGCGTTTACCCTCACGCGCAAGACCAATTCCCAGATTGACCGCCGTTACGGTTTTGCCTACGCCGCCCTTTTGGTTGCAGAGGGCCGTGATTTTTGCTCTGTTTTTCATGTGCGATTCCTCCATAAAATATCTGGTGTGTCTTTCTTCGCTTTTTCGACACTATTCTACTGGATTCTGACAGTCGCACATTGTTTTTTCCCGTTGTTTCGACAGATTTCCCTTTACCAATTTGACTTGTCATCAGACGATGAGAACGAGGGGGACAGCAACAGCATCCAGCACCAAATTGAAATCCTCACCAAATACTGCAAAGACCATGCTATTTCCCGTTATCAGATTTATAAAGACGACGGATTTTCGGGTACAAATTTCAAGCGCCCCGGATTCTTGGATATGATAGGGGATATTGAGGCTGGGCTGGTCAATATGGTGATTGTCAAAGATATGTCCCGGTTTGGCCGGAACTATCTGGAGGTGGGGCTATATACGGAAATCCGCTTCCCTGAGATGGGCGTCCGCTTTATCGCCGTCAATGACGGAGTGGACAGCGACGATCAGATGGGTAACGACTTTACCCCGTTCCGAAATATCATAAATGAGTGGTACGCCAAGGACACCTCGAAGAAGATACGGGCGGTATTCCGCAATAAAGGTATGTCGGGCCAGCGGCTGGCAGTAAACGCCCCCTACGGATATATAAAGGGCGAGGACGGGCATCTGTTGGTGGACGAGGAAACGGCTCCTGTGGTGGAGTTGATTTTCCAGTTATGTGTTGAGGGCAACGGCCCCGGCAAGATTGCCCGGATGCTGAAGGAGCGGGAAATCCCGACGCCTGGGACAATCACGTTTCAGCGCACGGGCCAGACAAGCCGCTACTTTCCGGACGACCCCTGCCGCTGGAACCCCGCCACCGTCCTGAGTATTTTGGGACAGGACGCCTATTTAGGCCGGACGACCAATTTCAAAACCACCAAGCTCTCCTATAAGAGCAAAAAGACGGTCATCAATTCGCCGGATAAATGGGCGGTATTTGAGGGCACCCATGAAGCGATTATCGACAAGGAGACATGGGAGATTGTGCAGAAAAGCCGGGAACACCGCCGCCGTCCAACCAAGATGGGAGAAATGGGGTTGTTCTCCGGGCTGGCCTATTGTGCCGACTGCGGCGCGAAGCTGTACCACCACCGCAGTATCACGTTGACGAAAGAGCAGGAGAGTTACATCTGCTCAAACTACCAGTCAAGAAAGAAATGTACTGCCCACTATATCCGGGCCGTGGTTTTAGAACAGCTTGTACTCCAAAATCTCCAACGTGTTGTTGCCTACGCCCAGGAGGACGAGAACGAGTTTGTGCGGCGCGTGATGGAGAACAAGACCGCCGTACAGAGGGCAGAGCAGGAGCAGGCCAAGCGCAAGCTGGAAAAGCAGGAGCGGCGAATCAGTGAGCTTGACCGTATCATTCAACAGCTCTATGAAGATCGTGTTTCGGGGGCGTTGAGCGCGGAGCGGTTTGCAAAGTTATCCGGGGGCTACGAGAAAGAGCAGGAGGAACTGAAGCAGTCCGCAAAGGAATTGCAGGCTATTGTAAACACGATTGAAACCCAGGCCGTCAATGTGCAGAGCTTTCTGAAGATTGTGCGGAAGTACACCGCGCCGACGGAGCTGACCCCGGCCCTGTTACGCGAGTTTGTGGAAAAGATCGTTGTCCACGCCCCGGACAAGTCCAGCGGCCATCGCACCCAGCGGATTGACGTGCATTACAATTTCATTGGCGAAATTGATTTTTCCCCGGAATACAGCCAGGTTAGCAGACAGACAACCGCATAACGCTACTGCATCATGCGGTTGCCTACCATATTCCTGAAATGTTCTTTATGCGTACTGTGCATATGGGCAGCAAAGAATCTCTGACGCTTCAGGGTGGGGGGGAGGCCGTCGTCTGCGGAGCAGATCCGGCGGAGCAGATCCGGCGGCGGCTCCAGCAGCTGATGAAGTACCTCCAGATCAGGGACATCAATTGCTCAAATGCATTAAAGCCTATGTACTACCTTAATTGTGGAGCCAAAATCGCTACGATATTTATAGGTGATTATAACGCCTACAGACTTCAAATTGTAAGGGAGACTATGGTATAACGGAGTTTGCAGAACCGACTTGGCTTCCTGATGGATATGAATTCCAAAATGTTGTGGTTGATTACTGGCCTGACGATAATAGGTTTATAGCCTTGTCATGCAGCTATTCTAATGGAGCTGATACATTGCTTATTGACATTGCGTACCACCAGGATGAGCAGCCTGAGCAGCTGCAAAAAACCGACACCCCCATTGAATCCTTTACTGCCGGCGGGTTAACGGTCTATTTGCTTGAAAACATCAACAGCAACTCTGCTGCAGGGGTAACAGAGCATTACGAATGCTATATCAGCGGCACTGTCGTACGGCAGGTGCTGAAGCAGATCGTACCCTCATCACAAGTGAAAAACTTCACTTTTCAATAGAGATGAAGACGCTTAATTTCCTCTATTGATGAGTGAAGTTTTTCATGTATAGTAATAATCGTGACGCATCTTCGCTTATGGAAAGTGGTGAAACAGCATGAACACACTAAAAGCTATGCGCGAAGATGCGCCGTCTACCGATCTTTAAAAAGAGCGTCGCCGCGGATAGATATCTGTTCTATCCGGCAGGCGCTGTGATCTCTGACCGCCGCGCCAACCGCACCGCTGCGGTATGGGCGTGTGAGGTCCGTATATTCGATACACACCTTTCCATTGACTGCGCAGGATATGGTATTCCCCCGGACAATTACTGATAATTGATAAACTGCGCCGTATTGCCAGTGATACGCGCAATCGCTCAGGACAGCATATCCATTGTTGTTTTTCATCAATATGGCGTGTTCTTCTCCAGAGAAACCAAATGCATAGGAGCGGATCGCTCCCTGCACACGGAACAGCAGAAAGTGTTCGCCTCCGGCAACCGGTACGATCCGTGCGGATACTGTGTAGTCCTCCCAAGTGGTTTTACCGGTGTAGACCTCCTCGAAGTCACTGCAGGAGAGGAGCATGGTCCCATTCTCCAGCCTTGCTGTTCCTTTCAGCTGCGTAAACTGGGTAATATCCTGATGTGTTGGCTTCCAATATACGGCGGACTCGTTGGCCAGCCGGACCGTGTAATCCGGCGTGCCCTCCGTCACGAACGCGTCTATCAGAACACACAGCTCCGCTTTGTCTGTGTCCGGACCGGTCACATAGAAACGCAGGCCCGCCTCCTCAATCAGCTCACTTCCGGCGGGGATATCCAGCCGCAGCTCCACCCATTTGCCAGGCGTACAGAGATGGATCTCTCCAGTTACGGACTGTCCGCCGCGGTAGCCCACGTACGCGGCGGCCCGGCAGCTTCTGGCGTATTCCGGTACGCGGACCCAGCCCCGGATGCGCTCCCCCGGATACAGGGTGGGAGAAAACGCGGGATCGTAGCGGCTGTCCTGGAAATCCTCCGGATAAAGATAGGTGCGCTTGTAGAGATCCACCGCCTGCCCGTCCGTGACCCGGCAGCAGTACAGCTTCAGGGATCTGCCGCAGGTGCGGTACGCCTCCGTCGTACTGCCAAGATAGCTGTGTGTCCGGTAGGGGAAACGCAGGTCCCTGTGGACGCGTACGCGCATCGCCTGGGTGGACCCTGGATAGGCGAACAGGCAGTCCTCCGGTCTTGCCAGCGCGGGTAGCCAGCGCTCCGGGATCTCCTCCTGAAGCAAGCGGTATCCGCAGGCCGCCATGTAGGAAGCACCTGTCGGGATATCTGTCAGGTTCAGATATCCCAGCACGCTGGAACAGGCCAGAAAATCATTGACCGGTTTTCGCCATTTTCCCCAGTCGATGCCCTGCATGCCCTGCAAGACGCCCAGGATCGCACCAGTGTTTCCGGCGTTGCAGTCGGTGTCCCAGCCGCACATACAGCAGATGGTGAGGGTTTTTTCAAAGCTCCCCTGCCCATAAAGCATGGAGAGGATCATCACAGCCGCGTTGGGAATGATGTGGCACGCTCCGGGATACCGGTCATATCCGAAATTTTCCTGGATCTCGCGGAAGCAGGCGGACCAATCCTCCGGATGGGCTTGATGGAAGGCGATCACATGATCCGCTGCGCGGCGGTATTCGCAGTCCTCCGGGATCTGTGCCAGCGCCTTTTGGATCACTACCGCGATGTCCGTCTCAACAAAGGCCAGGCTGATGGCAGCGGCGACAAAGCGGCCGCCATAGACCGCGTTCCCGTCGTGGGTCACGCTGGACGCTTTTTCCGCCAGCGCAGCGGCCTCCGCCGGATGGCCGGGGCAGACCAGCCCCCAGCAGTCGCTGAAAATCTGACCGCCGATCTGTTCCGCGGCGGTGGCCCCATTGGTCTGGATACTCCCGCTCTGAGGTGCGGGAATGCCCCGGCGAAGATTCAGGTAAGCGGTGTGCTCGGTGGATATCCCGTAGCCGCCCCACCAGAAAAAGCCGTGCTCATAGGGTGCGTAATTCAGCAGGGCTTCCGCAACGTCCTGCGCCTCCAGATCCCATCCCTTCCCGCTGTCCGCGAGGGCACGGACCAGAAAAAGGGGGCCGTTGCTGTCATCGTCGGCGGCAAACAGGTCATAGTCGATCAGATAGTCGTGAACCGATCCGAAAATATCCTGAATTTTCTGTCGGGTCATGGATTCGATCGGCGCGCCCAGGCGGATGCCGATGATCTTCCCCAGCCATCCCGCGTAGACACGCTCCGGGTAATCTTCGCTGAGACGGCCCGCCGGTGGAGACGTATTCTGTTTCATGCGGGCACCTCCTCTCCCTGCAGACACCAATCCATCACACGCGGCAGCAAAGCGTCCCAATAGGTGAAGGTATGCCCGCCATAGCCGTCTTCAAAGGACACGGGAACTTGCAACGTGTCTGCAAGTTCCTTGAACTCCGCGGAGGAACGATACAGATAGGCCTTGTCGTCTTTGGCGCAAAACAGGGCGATCCGCGGCAGCCTGCTTCCGCGCTCCACGCATCTGCGCAGCATGATGAAAAGGTCCTGGCTCTCCGGATCGATCTGCGGAGGATCTCCATAAATACCGGTGCATTGATTGCCGGAATTGGCGCTCCTTCCCAGGATGCGGTCTTCCGCGTGGAGAGACCCGGACAGGGAAATAGCGGCTCCATAGCGTTCTGGCCCGGTCAGCGCGCATTTCAGTGCGCCATAGCCGCCCATGGAATTGCCGCAGATATAGGTCCTTCGGGGGTCCCTCGTAATGGGGAGGACCGTCCGGAGATAGGCGGGCAGCTCCTGAAAAATATAGGTGAAGTAGGCCTGACCATAGCGCATGTCGGTATATGCGCTGTTGTACCCGCTGGGCAGGACCAGGGCAAGCCCCCGCTCCGATGCATAACGCGCAGCCGATGAGTTGTGGAGCCAGCCGAAGCAGTCATGGCCGAAGCCATGGAGCAGGTACAATACAGGGAATGGCTCCGGAATGCCTGCGCTGTGATCAAACTCCGGAAGGACCGCTACAACATTGGTCAGCATTTTCAGTTCCTTTGACATGTGATTGATATGAAAGTAAGCCATACCGCTCTCCCTATTCTTTTACGGCACCGATGACGATGCCCTTGATGAAATACTTCTGGACAAGGGGATAGACCACCATTACCGGCAGAATGCCGATCAGCGCGATCGCCATGCGGATGGACTGCCCCGGCAATGTGATCACCGTCTCATCCACCGCCTCGGTGTTGCTTCGCAGGAACTCGATATTTTTCATGATGCGCATCAGATAGTTCTGGATACCAAAGTACTCCGGGTCAGTTACATAGTACATGGCGTTGGTCCAGCTGTTCCAGTAGGCCAGCGCGGTAAACAATGCGACTGTGGAGATGACCGGGACCGCCAAGGGGCAGGCGATCTTGACAAAAATCTTGAACTCCGAGGCTCCGTCCAGCATCGCGGACTCATAGAGCGCGGGGGGGATGCTGTTACGGTAGTAGTTCCGGATCAGCAGCACATTGAACGCGCTCATCAACAGATTGGGTACGATCAGCGCGGCGTATGTATTCTGAATATGGAAAATTTTGGTCCACATGATGTACGCCGGGACGATCCCTCCATTGAACAGCATTGTAAAGTAGACAAAAAACGCCATCGCGTTCCGGTATTTAAAAGTAGATCGAGCCATGGGGTAGGCAATGGAGCAGGTGAGCAGCAGGCTGAGAAGGGTACCCGCTACGGTCGTCCCAATTGTCACCAGGTAGGCCCGCCCAACGCTGGAGAATTTCTGCGCCAGGTAACGATAGGCATCCAAGCTGAACTCCTTGGGGATCGGCGTATAGCCATAGGTGATCAGTGCGCTCTCCTTTGTGAAGGACCCCGCGATCAGTAGCAGCACCGGAAAAAGGGTGATGACTGTAAGGAGCCCCAGTATAACCGTTGCGGCGACAGTCAGCCCGCCGCTGCGTTTGTTTCGTTTTGCCGTCATATCTGCTCCCTCCTAAAACAGCGCGTTGTCCGGGTCGGCCTTGCGGACGATCCAGTTGACCAGTGAGATCAAAAGGAAGCCACAGATGGACTGGAAAAATCCCGCCGCCGATGACAGCGCGAAGTTCCCGTTGGTCATCAGCGCCCGGTACACATAGGTGTCAATGGTCTGCGTTACGCTCATCAGAGGCCCCGCACTCATGGGGATCTGATAGAAGAGACCGAAGTCCGAATAGAATATCCGCCCCACTGCCATCAGGACCATGGTGATGATGGTGGGCTTGAGCAATGGGAGCGTGATGGTGAATATCTGCTTGAGCCGGCTGGCGCCGTCCAATTCCGCCGCCTCGTAAAACTCTTTGTTAATCCCGGAAATACCGGCCAGATAAACGATGGCCGTATATCCAGTGTGCTTCCAGAGGTATGTAACAAGCAGAATCAGCGGCCAGTACTTTTTTTCCGCGTACCAGTCAAAGGTTTCCGCCCCGATAAGCGGCATGATGGACTTGTTGATGAATCCGTTGGAAGAATTGAGCAGTGCGTAAAACAGATACGCCGCAATGATCCAGGAGATCAGATGCGGAAACAGCAGGGCGGATTGAAAGAATTTGACGCGGACCGTTTCCACCAGTTCATACAGAAGGATGGCTACCGCCAGGGCCGCGATGGTGCCAATGATAATGAACGCCGCGTTATACAGCAGCGTATTTCTCGTAATGATCCACGCGTCATCTGAAACAAACAGGAACCGGAAGTTTTTCAGACCGCACCAGTCGCTGCCGAATATGCCCCGGTTGTATTTGTAATCCTTGAAGGCGATAAACAATCCCGCCATGGGGACGTAGTTGTTGATCAACAGGTATAAGATCCCCGGCAGCGCAATCAGAAGCATTTCAAATGTGTTCACGCGGGGCCGGGCCCTTTGCAATTTATTTTTTTTCATAGGCATTCCTCCTGGATAGGGCTGCCGGCACCGCCTTCAGAAAAGCGATGCCGGACAGCCGGGGTTCCCTATCGGACCTGGATATCGGGTGCTCAGTGGTTGCTGTCATACCACTCGGTCAACTGCTGCTGTTTGCAGTCCAGAACCTTTTGCAGTCCTGCCGCATACATGCGTGTATTCATCTCCTCCAGCGCGCTGTCAACGTCCAGCGACCCTGTCCAGAAGCCCTTTTTGTACTCCTGCCAGATGTTGCTGATGGCCAGATACTCCGCCTCGACCTCAGAGAAATCGAATACGAAGCCATAGAAGTAGGATGCGCTGGCGGCGTAGTTGTCCGCCTTGTTCTGCTGGAAATCCTCTTCGTTGAGCCCGCCCACCGTACGGTAAGCCAGCCATTTGCTGCCCCACATGTAATAGTTGATGTTATTGGTGTAGGGCACATCGGCAATGGACTCATAACCCTCAGGAGGAACAACAAAGCCCTCCTCGTTGCGCACATAATCGACGCCCTCTTCTCCATAACTGAGCAGGTTGTGGATATAGGGATCGGTGAAGGTCAGGTTCAGGAACTTGGCGGCAGCCTCCGGCGCCTTGGTGGCGGAGTTGATCAGCCAGCAGTCATAGTTATAACTCTGCATATAGCTGTCGCTGACCTTGGCGCTGCTGTAGGGATAGCCGTAGTTCACCGAGAAATTGGAGGCGATCTTGGGGTTTCCCAGTCCGGCGAACATAGAGAACAAGTTTCCGGAGGAGGCCAGCTCCGCGGTCGTGGCGGTGGAAGTGGCGGCGTCCTTGGTAAAGTATCCGTCCTGGTTCCATGTGCGCAGGAGCCCGGCCAGATCCTTGAACTCCTGCGTCTCAAAGGCATTGACGACCACAGGTTCATCCCCGAAGGCCACGCCGGAGAAGGGATTGGCCGCATCATTGCCCAGGGCATCCATCTGCTTGGTATTCTGGAGGTGGGCGCTGAACACGTTGTTCATCCGGTTAGGGTCGTTGATGACCATATCGGGATACGCCGCCTTGACTTGGGCATAAATATCGGTGAGATCAAATACAGACTGCACCTTACTGACGTCAATATGCAGGTCATCCACAATATCGGAGCGGTAGCACCATCCGGTAGGAACGTAGTTGGAGCCGACTGTATTCAGGCCATACACCCGTCCGTTGATCGTGGAGGTCATCAGCAGCCGGTCATACATGACGCCTACAGCGTCCTTGAGGTAAGTGTCCAGATAATCTGTGATGTCCAGCGCGCTCCCGTTCTTGATGTAGTCCTGCTGTGGATAGCCGTTCATCGCGCGGTAGATGTCCACCTGCTGGTCACTGGCCAGCATCAGATTAATCTGAGTGGAATAGTCACTCTGGGCAATCAGCAGGAGCTCCACCTCTGTGTTGATCTTTTCGATCGTGTAGTCATTGATGAGCTTCTGGATCCGCAGCAGGTCTTCTGTTTCCGGAATGTTATTGTTTGTCATGTAGGCAAATACAATTTTTTCCGGAGCGGCCGGCTTCGCGTCTCCGTCCGTTTTGTCTGTGGATGGATCGTCTGTCTGCGGCTGGTTCGAGACCGGAGTGTCCTTTTTTTCACTCTGGCAGCCAGCAAGCGCGAGCAGCATTGCCAGACAGAGCAGGATCGCCGTCAATCGTTTTTTCATCTTCGTTCTCCTCTCAAATTTTGATTTTGCGCCAGACGTTAAGATGCTTTGCGCCTTTTGCACATAAAGCATAGCATAATTCATTTGATTTTAGTTTAAAATATCAGATATTTTTATTTAGAAAATCCGGGAAGAAAACAGAATGCCTTGATATTTTGTCGGGATACAAGTATTCTATAATACAGGAAGGCGGAGAGATCCCCATATATGACTCCCTTGATCTGGAAAATCCGCCTGCCGGAAAGGAGAACATTGCATGCAAACGCTAAAGATCCTAGCTCCCTGCGGAATACTCGGATATGGATTCCCGGAAGCGTCCTTCGCCCGCGGCATGGCAATGGAGCCGGACGCGATCATTGTGGACGCAGGCAGCACCGACGCAGGCCCCCACAAGCTGGGAGCGGGCGTTGCAATTGTCAGCGATGCGGCCATGCGGCGGGACCTGGAGATCATCATTATCGCAGCGGCCTCTGCCGGTATTCCCGTATTGATCGGGTCTGCTGGCGGCTCCGGCGGACGCGTCCACGTGGAACACACCATTGCGATCGTCCGTCAGATCATTGCGGCCCGCCATTTACAGGATCTCCCCAGCGCAGCTGTCTGGGCGGATATCCCCAAGGATCTGATCCGCAGAAAGCAGAGGGAGGGGCGGATCGGACCGCTGGGACGTACCGTGCCGGAGCTGACGGAGGAGCGCCTGGACAAAACCGTTTCCGTCGTCGCGCAGATGGGCCATGAGCCCTTCGAGCGCGCTCTCCGGCAGGGGTACCGGCTGATCGTCGGCGGGCGTGCGTATGATCCGAGCCCCTTTGCCGCGTTCTGCGCGTACCGGGGGTTCCCGCTGGCTTATGGGTATCATATCGGTAAGATCCTGGAGTGCGCGGCGCTTTGCGCCGTACCTGGGACAACAAAAGACTGTATGCTGGGAACGGTCCGCGAGGATGGCTTCACCGTGGAGCCGCTGTCCGGCCAGCGCAGCTGTACGCCGCTTTCGGTTGCCGCCCATACCTTCTATGAGAAGGAGCACCCCTATCTTCTCCACGGCCCTGGAATCACGATGGACCTCCAGGACTGCCGGTTTACGCAGCTGGAGGGCGGGAAAGTCCTTGTCACGGGCAGCCGCCTCCTGCAAAGTGTTCCCTATACGGTGAAACTGGAGGGCGCTCTGCCAAAGGCCTACCGCACATTTGTGATAGCCGGCGTCCGGGACCCGCTGATGATCGCAGGACTGCCGCAGATCGAGAAGGAAGCGGAGGCACAGGTCCGCGCGTATTACCAGTCCATTTATCCGGATGGGGATTACCGGATCCATTTCTACCACTACGGCATGGACGCCGTTCTGGGCGCAGCCGAGCCGGAGAAGGGCCTGCCCCATGAGGTGGGCCTGCTGTTTGAAGTGATCGCGGCGTCCCAGGAGCAGGCAGACGCGGTCTGCGCGTCTCTGCGGTCGACTTTGCTGCACTATGGCTATGAGGGGAGAAGATCCACTGCCGGGAATCTGGCGTTCCCCTTTGCTCCCAGCGACGTGTCCTTCGGCCCGGTCTATGAGTTTTCCGTTTATCATCTGATGGCGCTGGAGGGACGGGAGCCGGTAGAGCTGTTCCCGGTTGAACCGATTTCGTGGAGGTGACATATGGCACAGGAAAGCTTGTACGATCTGGCGAAGGTCATCCGCTCCAAAAACAGCGGTCCCTTTCAAATCACATTAGACGTGCTCTTTGATGACGAGCAGTTGTATCATTATGTGAAGGACTGCGGCGTCATTACGCCTGACCGGGTCGCGTCTTTATATGGTTTCCCGCCGGAGCGCATTCAAAATATCGTTTTTTTTGATACCGCGCTGGGAATCAAGATCACCTTTGACCGGGAGATCTCCTCGGGCACCAGCGGCGACCGGGACGTCTACGGCGCTCAACAGCATATTCCGCTCGCCTCGCTCCGCGTCGATATGGACGCGTTCCGTCACCTGCATACATAGTGGAAACGTTGCCGCTGCGCAGCCAAAAAGATGAAAAATGTCCCGGAGAGCAGACGGCCCGCCGGGCGGAAAGGGAGCGCATGATGAAGATCTTGAATTTTGGTTCAGTCAATATCGACTACGTGTTCCATGTGGGGGAGATCGCCCGCCCCGGCCAAACGATCTCTTCGATGGCATCAGAACGGTATCCGGGCGGGAAGGGGTTCAATCAGAGCCTGGCTTTATCCAGGGCCGGCGCGGAAACCTTTCATGCCGGGACGATCGGACCGGACGGCTTGTGGCTGCGCCGGATGCTGGATGAGGCCGGCGTGGACTGTACCGCCCTCCGGACGGTTCCCGCCGGGACCGGCAGCGCGTTCATTCAGATCGACGCCGGCGGCCAGAATTGCATTGTCCTGAACGGCGGGGCGAACCATGAGAATACCAGGGCGTTTTGCGAGGAGACGCTGGAGCGTTTTTCTCCGGGGGATATCTTGCTGCTGCAAAATGAGATCAACGAGGTCGGCGGCCTCATTGATCTAGGCAGCCGGCAGGGGATGACGGTCGTCTTGAATCCATCGCCGATGAATCAGGATATTTTCTCCTATGATCTGTCCCGGATAGACTGGTTCATCATGAACGAGGACGAGGGACAACGGCTTACCGGCCAGGAGGACCCGGAGAATATCCTGACGCATATGACGAAAAAATATCCCCGCAGCAGTACAGTCCTGACGCTGGGAGAAGCGGGAGCCGCCGCTGTCTGCCAGGGGCGGATATTTGCGCAAAAGGCTTTTCCGGCCAAGGTGGTGGACACGACTGGGGCAGGCGATACGTTCACAGGGTTCTTCCTGGCCCGGCTGGCGGCGGGAGACGGCATCCCGGCCTGTCTGGAGACAGCCTCCCTGGCAGCGTCCATCGCCGTTTCCCGGATGGGCGCCGGGCCCTCCATTCCAACGTTGGAGGATGTTCGGGCAAGGCGCTGACCGCCGGTACGCTTTTCCGGCAGGCAAGCCAAGACGGATAGGAGGGTATTTGTATGAAGATCAAGGAGTTGCTGTCAAAATCCTATGTCCGCCGGGTAACACTGTTCCTTTCTGTTTTTATGCTTGCACAGCTCTTCATCACCTTTGGCATGTTTTATTCATTCCAGAGATCGACCGACCGGCAGAGAGATGAGCTCTCCAGCAATATGATCTCTACGCTGGACGACACGGTAGCCCGCTCCATCCGGCAGGCCGAGGCGGATCTGGAATCGCTGATGGCTGCCAATATTGACATCCGCATCCTTTCCGGGAACCGGGAGAACGCCCGCGTTACCGTTGCGAACAGTCTGTCCAACTTGCTGAATACGTTCATCGCGGCGACGCGGACCACGGATGCCTATATCATTTATAATCCCCAGAACGACATATTCCTGCTTTCCCGCAGCAGCCGGGTCGCCTATGGAGAGCTGGAGCCGCTCCGGCAGTTTGCCGAAGCATTGGCTCCCGCTTACAGCCAGATGGAGGGTGACTGGCATGTGGCCGATTTGAAAGGAACGCACTATTTGCTTCGCCTCTACCACTATTACGGCTGCTATTTCATTGCCGCGTTCCATATCAATACGTTCTTTTCCATCACATCCTATGATAAGCTGTTCCGGAGCGACGCATGCGCCGTCCTGTCCGGCGCCAATGCGGATATCCTGGCCGTGACCGGGGACTGTCCCCTGCCGGAATCTCTGACAGATCTGGCGGATCTACCCGGCGGATATTATGTCAATACCCGCGCCCTTTCTTACGGCGGTCTCCGGGCCAGCTACATTTGCCCGCAGAATCGCGGCGTCGATGCGGATATCCTGACCGCCTGTCTCGCGGCGGTCTGCCTCACAACGCTGATCCTGCTGGTTGCTTTTCTGTTCTATCTGCAGCAGGAAATATTTGCGCCGATCGGCGAGCTGTCAAAAACGACGAATGTCATCAAGCAGGGCGATTATACCCGCCGTGCTGAACTGGTCTGCCGCAGCCCGGAACTCCAGGAGCTGGCAGGATCCATCAATTCCATGATCGGTACGATCATCCATCAGCGCATTGCGTCCTATGAGGGCGCCATCAAGGAGAAAAATCTTGAGCTGAAATATCTGCAAATGCAGCTCAGGCCGCACCATTTTCTCAATACGCTGTCCACCATTTCCAGCCTGTCCTACCTGGGAGACAATGAGCGCATCAGGCGGTTTGTCGATCTCTATTCCAAAGATGCGCGGTATCTTTTTTCGGCTTCGCTGCAGCTGGTTCCGCTGGAGGAGGAGATCCGGCATATCCAGGACTATATCGACTGCCAGGCCATCCTTTATCCGGACTGTGTATTTTCCTTTATTGACATTCAGCCGGAGGTGGGATCCTGGCCCATTCCACAGATGGTCCTCCACGCTCTGGTTGAGAACATCTATAAACACGCTGTCTCTCTGGACAGCTTCGTGTCCTTTTTTATCCGCGCGTCGCACCAGACCGACCATCAGGAGGCGTTCCTGGAACTGGTCATAGAAGACGACGGGCAGGGCTTCCCGGAGGACGTGATCGCACAGGTGAACTGTTCGGATGCCCTTGAGACGTCTACGGCCACGCCGCGGATCGGGCTTATGAACGTCAGCCAGACCCTCTGCCTGTTCTATGACCGCCCCCATCTGATGGAGCTTCGCAACAAGGACGATCACGGGAGCATTATCCGTCTCAGGATCCCCCAAAGTCCACGGGAGGCGCCGGTCAGCTCCGCACGGGAGAGGAGGGATAAGGCTCATGCAGATCCTGATCGTTGACGATGACCTGCCTACGGTCGAGTGTATTCGCTCCTCTATTGATTGGGAGGAACTGGGGATCGATACAGTCCATACCGCTTACAGCAAAAGCGGTGCGCTGCGTGTTCTGGCGGAACACAAGATCGATATCGTGCTCTGCGACGTGGAGATGCCGCTGGGCTCCGGACTGGAGCTGCTGGCGGAGGTAAGGCAGATGGACTATGACTGTGAGTTTATATTTCTTACCTGTCACGACAGCTTTTCCTTCGCCTCCACAGCCCTGGAATATAAGGCGGCCTCCTATGTCCTCAAGCCTTTCAGCCCGGAAAGAGTGGTAGCTGCGCTGACAAAAGTCATTCAGGAACAGAGATCAGCCCGGAGCATGTATGAGAACAGCCGATATGGGGCATATTGGCTGCAAAACAGGACCGCCATTGAACGGGATTTCTGGAAGGACGTTCTTTCCCGCAAATTTTCCGCTGGTCAAGAGGATATTCTACGGGAAGCCGCCCAGCGCGGCATCGTCGTACGCAAGGAGGAGCCGTTGCTGCTGGCGCTGTTCAGCCTGCAATACGATACGCGTCCCCGCACGGAGGTCCGCTCCCGTGTGAAGTGGGCTGAGGATGCGGCGGCTTTTCTCCTGGCGGGCGCCCATGGGCAACTGGACGACTCCCGCATAGTCAGCCTCTGGTATGGCGAGCGCCTGCATATCTACTGTATCCGGCCTGCGGCAGACAGCAGGTTCCTGGATTTGCTGCAAGGTCTTCTCAAGCGGTGTAAGGATCATTTTTTCGGTGGTCGTAAACGGCTACGCCACAAAAGACATCCTGATCGACCAGATGGCGCAGATACGGTCTGCGCTGGATAAGCTGGATTATAATAACGTGGGCAGTTTCGGACAGCTTCAGTTGCTCCGGGAAGATACGGCGGAACAGGCGGAAAAACGTTCTATTGACCTGTCCCGTTTTCAGGCCATCCTAGCCAGTGGAAATAAGCTGCGCATTCTCACCTATCTCCGGACACAGTTGGAAACAATGGCCCCGGAACGATCCCTGACACCCGGCACACTGTATGCTGCGCAGCAGGAAATCACCCAGGAAGTTTATTCCTATCTGCTCGGCAGAGGGCTGAAGGTTGAAATTCCCGCCGCGGAGGGAGAAACCTATACCGTTATATCCAACGCGTCAACTTCCATGTATAATATGCTGAAGTGGTTGAGCTTTTTTATCAATTACGCAGTGGACGCGGAGATGTCCCTGCGTGGGCAGAACGCCGTCGTTGAACAGGCAAAAGCTTATATCAACGCGCATTTTGCCGAAAAAATCACCCAAAACGAAATCGCGAAGGCTGTCTTCCTGACGCCGGACCATTTGTCAAAGGTGTTCAAAAAGGAAACCGGTACTTCACTGAATCAATATATCAACAACAAACGGCTCGTCCAAGCAAAAGAGCTTTTGGCCAATTCCGATATTGAGATCAATGAGGTCGCGCTCCGCTCCGGCTTCAGCAGCAGTTCCTATTTTATCACTTATTTCCGGAAATCTATTGGAATGACGCCGAAAGAATACCGGGAACAGTATGCGGGCGCGTAGCGGGCGGCCTGTGCATACCGCCTGGAATGATGCGGAGTTTGCCGCTTGGGCGAAGTCGGCCAAAGCAAAGAAACATAAGTGCGACGCGGAAAAGACGCCTGATACTTTGACACACGCCCCGACTATGCCAGAGAGCATATCCAAACATGCTCCGGCAGCGTCAATTCTTTTGCCAGTCTGAAGGATCACACGAAAAATCTCCTGCGCGGAGACAATTGACAAACGAAGCGGAGACCGTTTCAAGAACGGCTTCCGTCCCCCAGGACGGCCTTGCCGACCATGTGGGCATCGTGGAGAAAGTAGAAAACGGAATGGTCTACACCGTGGAGGGCAACTCCGGCGATAGCTGCCGGGAGAACCGCTATGCCATAGGCCATTATGAGATTTACGGGTACGG
>Ga0224746_10045_pt1 | contig 18064 bp, 20 predicted proteins | sample LIM_F_Water_Bulk_FD_183000 | JGI IMG/M metagenome (GOLD analysis project Ga0224746, IMG submission 183000) | Enriched cells from gastrointestinal tract of the lab mouse from Pacific Northwest National Laboratory (PNNL), Richland, Washington... | ecosystem: Host-associated > Mammals > Digestive... | reverse complement strand
CACAAGCCTGTCGGAACGCCTGTCAGCGGTAAGAAACCGTCTGGTGGAAACAGCGGCACAGGCGGTCAGCGCCTTTAAGGAAAAAGGAAAAGCGGAGATGTGCAAGGTTCTCCAGAAGGGAATCTCCGGCGTGAAGTCCATACTTTCTGATTACCGGGAACGTCTGGTTGACGTGATGACGGATTTTGAAAAGACAGCCAACCAGATTGACAGCATCGGGGACGAACTGAAGCAGATCGGGAACAGCGTTTCCAACGTGGGCAGGCTGTTAGCCGGGAAAGGGACGAAAGAGGTATCGGACGAAAAGCCGGGTGTCGGTCTGACAAGGGCAGTCAATACGCCTGTAAAAAAAGCGGTGGAGAACCTTCGGAAAAAGATTGATGCGGCGGATCAGGCATTTGAAAAGCTGGATCGACTCTCTGACCGTCTGGATGCCGGGAAGGAAGCGGAGAAAGGCGGGCGGGTGTCCGTAAAGGATAAGCTGTCGCAGATGAAAGAAAAAGCGGGACAGCGGAAGAAAGTGCCGGAGCCGGACAAGGCAAAGGCGAAAAGTAAAGAGGAAAGTTTATAAATATTATCAGCAAATAAAAATATCCAAAACGGGGGCAGACGGGGAAACTTATCTGTCCTCTGTTTTTATGGAGGAAAAGGAGAGATAACCATATGGCAGATGCAAGAACTGAAAAACAGAAAGTAAAAGAGATAACGGACAGGCTGGAGGAAGGCTTGAAGGAGCTGTTTGAAGGGGAGAAATATAAAAGCTACCTGAACACCATGTCAAAATTCCACAATTACAGCGCAAACAATATCCAGCTCATAGAGATGCAATGCCCGGATGCGACATACGTTGCCGGGTACAAGGCATGGCAGAGGAATTTTGAACGCCATGTAAATAAGGGCGAGAGGGGTATCCGTATCCTTGCGCCTGCGCCTTATAAAATCAAAGAGGAACAGGAGAAGATTGATCCGGTAACGAATGAGCCTGTGCTTGACCGGGACGGGATGCCCGTCATGGAGGAAGTGGAGATAAAGATACCCGCCTTTCGTGTCGTGACAGTGTTCGACTATTCGCAGACGGACGGGAAAGAGCTTCCCGGACTTGGCGTGAATGAACTGCATGGAAATGTGGAGCGTTATCAGGATTTTATGGAAGCATTGGAGAGGGTTTCCCCTGTCCCAATCCGATATGAGGAAATGGAGGGTGACAGGAAAGGATATTTTATTGATTTAAGCCGCCCTATCGCCATTAAAGAGGGCATGAGCGAAGCGCAGACCGCAAAGACCGGAGTCCATGAAGTGGCACACGCAAAGCTCCATGCAAGGGGAGCGGAACAGGATGCAGAGAAAGCAGTTTATAAAGACAGGGAAACAAAAGAGGTGGAAGCCGAGAGCGTTGCCTACACCGTATGCCAGCATTTTGGGATTGACACGTCTGATTATTCCTTTGGGTATATCGCCGGGTGGAGCAGCGGAAAAGAGATGCCGGAGCTGAAATCCTCCCTCGACACCATACGCCGGACTTCCTCGGAACTGATAAAGGGGATTGAAGCGCAGCTTTTGGAGATTGAAAAGGAACGTGCTGCAGAACAGTCACAGGAGGACATTATCCTGCTTGTGTCGAATACAGACCGTTCCGAATATGACCTTTTGAATGTTAAAGGCATGGAGAGGACGGAAATATTTAATCTGCTGTCTGCCATGAAAGACGATGACAGGCAGAATGTGGAAGCCTACCTTGAAAGAGCCGGGGCATGGGTAACGCTATTAGGAAATGAACGGAGTGAGGAAGTAGAAGAATATCATTTAGACTATGCCTATGATACGGATACCCATGAGATAACCGATTATAAAGCATTGCAGGAAGAACGGGAAAAGGCGAATGTTCCGATTGAATATGGCGATGTGATTGTGAGAATCTCCACACCGGACAGCGGGGAATATGAAACCATAAAAATTGTAGATATGCAGTCAGAAGTGGCAAATGTTTTATATGCCATACCATTTTTGGAAGAAAATGAGTGGAATGGTAATGTGCTGGATTATCTGCAGGAGAGAGGTTTGGAGTTTGTGCCGATTATGAGAAGCGGCGGTTTGAATGACGGGTATCCGCAGTTTTATGATTTTGATGTGGATATGAGCGAATGGGAAGTGCATACCGCTTCGGAGCTTCCGGCAACGGTACAGGCGGAGCAGCTCATTAACCGCATGGAATTTCACAGGTCGGTATATGACAGCGATGAGCGCAATCTGATTATGAACCATGCGTATAAGCTGGATGATATGTATAAGACCACTTCCCTTGCACATTCCCTTGCGGAGCAGAAAGACGATTTACCTCTGCTTTGGGAAACAATCAGGGTAGCAGAGGAAGAAATTGACGCTCTCCCGGACGGTATGGTGGGATTGTCGCAGATGCACGAATACGGGTATTCTTGGGATGAAATGCTCCCTCTGACAAAGGACAGGGCAACGGAGCTGTTTGGGGAAGATGTTTCGGTGTACCAGCTCCACGCAGACGGTTCAGAAACGCTTGTAGAGGACAGGGCGGCATTGCAGGAGCATGACGGGCTGTTCGGCGTGGAAAAAGGCGATTGGAACGCTTATAAGGAATACCAGTCCATGAAGCAGGAATTAGAGGACAGCGAACCCAACCGGGAAGCACAGCTTTTGTATGGCAATGAGAGCAGGTTTGGCATCTATCAGCTTAAAGATACGGAGGAAACAAGGGATATTCACTTTATGAATATGGATTACCTTGAAAGAGAGGGGATTCCGGTTTCCAGAGAGAATTATACCCTTGTCTATACCGGGGAGCTGAAGGAGGGCATGAGCCTTGAGGATATTTATACCCAATTTAATATAGACCACCCGGCAGACTTTACCGGGCATTCCCTTTCTGTCAGCGATGTGGTGGTGCTGCATCAGGACGGGGAGAACACAAGCCATTATGTGGATTCCGTTGGTTACAGGGAGATACTGGAATTTACAAAGGAGCTTTCGGTATCGGCGGAAATTGCGGCAGAAAAAGATGCGGTCAGGGAGGAAACAGCGGAAATCCCGGCAGAAGCAGCGGAAGAACATACAGCGGCAGAAAATACAATGGCAGAGCCGGACAATGACAAAGTTTCCTATTATGTTATTGAGGATTTATCCACTTGGGCGGAGAACAGCCCGGAAAAAAGCAGGCTGGAGCGTTTTGAGAGCCTTCCGGAAGCAATGGCGAAATTCACAGAGTACCGAGGAAGGGAAACAGAGGACAAGCCGGATATGGCGAGGGCAACTTTCGGCTTTCATGTCAATGGCAGCGAATTTGACCTGATCCACGTCAGAAACCATGAAAACTGTCTGTCACTGGATTTTACGCACAGCAAGGCGGCAGAGGAAAGCAGCCGCTTCATGGAGGATTTGCAGACTTTAAATCACGAGGTCGGCTTTGACAAGGTACGGGTTCACCGGGAAATGTCGCCGGAGGAAATAAAGGATTTTGTGAAACAGCGGTTTGAGTACCAGCTAAAGAGCAGCGGTCTTGACGATATTTCCCTCTATATGGACAGGTTTGATGCCCTCTATGGACAGGGGAAAATGGAACATCTCATGCCCACAGCCAACCAGAAGCATATCGTGGAAGATGTACCGTTTACGGAGTGGGAAAATCCGTACATAGATGCCAATGTTAGGGAAGCGGACAGGGTGGAAACAGAGCTTGCCTTCCGTCTGGCAGACCGTTATATCAGTATTCAGGAAGCCACTGAGGGGTATGATTACACCATTTATGATATGGACTACCGGGAACTGGACGGGGGCGTATATGACAATCCGGACATAACAATCAGACAGGCACTTGACGAGATTGTGACGGATTTGAAAGAGCCAGCGCACAGGAGCAGTCTGGAGGGCAGTATCCGCACTGACGATGAACTGATACCGATTGATTATGACGGATTGATAGAAAAGGCAGAACAGGCGGCAAAAGAGCATCTTGAGGAACGTATCAGAACCGAAGTGCCGGAAGCGGCGGAAAGCAAAGTGATAGCCGATTTTAAAGCCAGAACTGAGGAATTATTTAACCCTGTCAACGGGCAGACACAGGAAGATATAGAAATGAGTGTTTATGCTTATTTACAGTCCAAAATTGACGAGTATGGAATGGATATAGAGCTTGTGGATATGGCGGTTACAGGGAGCAGATGCAGAGGTTTGGAAGAACCTGTATCTGACCTTGACGTGGCTGTGGAGTACCGGGGCGGGGAAAACGAAGATACCCTGTTCAATGCCTTCAACGAGGAGGTTTTACAATCGGCGGCGTTAAGGTAGACATCAATCCCATTACAGAGGGCAAGACCGGGACGCTTGGGGAGTATCTTCCGGGTGTGGAAGCTTATCTTGAGGAAAAACGAGCCACCCTGCAGGAGAAAGCCGCAGAGCAGGCACAGGAGGAAAAACAGACGGTTGTCACCCTTACAGTGGCGGAGTGCGGGGAGTTCCACAATTTTGGAGAGTACCATGAGGGGATAGCAGACGTCCCGGAAGCAATCGCCATTTTCAACCAGATACCGCCGGAGAGGATGAACGGTATCCCAAGCATTGGCATCAATATCCATACAGAAGGGACAGAAAGCTACGAGGACACGCAGATGGATATTGTTTCGGGCAGAGTTGCGGATTTGGAGATTCTGGACTATGTGCCGGATATTACAGACAATCCGAAGGCGGTGGAGGTCATTGCGGAGCTGATCGATAAGCTGCCGGATATAGAGGTCAGGGGTTCTCTGGAGAAGTGGCAGGCGGCTTTCCTTGCTGCGGAGATAGACCAGCTTTCCTACAACTACGACACTGTTCAGTACAATCAGACAGTGGAGGACAGGGAAGCGCAGATAGCGAATATCACAGAGGACATCAGGAACGGGAATACCGGGTATCTGAATGATTTCCTCAATGCGCTCATTTCAGACAGTATCCGGGAAGGCATGACGGATATTATCGGGAAAGGGACGGAGCTTGATGACAGCGAGGGCGTACAGACCGCAAGGAAGGCGAAGGAGCTGTTAGATAAGCTGGCGGAATACAAGCCGCTTGCAAAGATTGAGGAACTGGAAGAATGTAACTATAACATGATTGATAACGTCCTGAACAATGAGAAGCCGAAAGAGGAAAAAGAAAAGCAGTCAGGCAGGATTTCAATAAAAGAGAAACTGGCGGAGAAAAAGGCGGTCATCGAGCAGAGGGATAAGTCAGAGAAGGAAGCCCCGGAAAAGGGAACGGAGAAAAAATCAGAGAGGGAGATATAAGTTATGGATAAATTTACAGTGGAAGAAATCAATTTGATGTGTGTGTTTGAGGGGCAGGACAGGACGGGCATGATTGCCGACATAAAGAACGTGCTCCCCCATATACAGGATAGTGATATGGGGGAGCTTGCCGGACAGGTCTTGGGGAAACTGGAAGTCATGAGCGATGCGGAATTTGCAGAGGTGGCATTGGAAGCGGCGGAGTGATTGACGCAAATCTTTTATAGCATTATTCGACATAACGTGCTATAATTCTCTTAGTCAGATTAGAGCAAGTAGGGATAGTCTGCGGTTGTCCTTTCTGGAAACGGAAAGGAGGTCGGTATGAACACACTTGAGATACTTACACTGCTGTTGGTCATTTTCGCAGCATTAACATACTTAGACAATAGAAACAACCGCAAGTAACGGAAAAGGCTATCTTCTACTGCAATAGAGGATAGCCTGTAATCCGTTTGCTTTTTTGAAATAGATTACTCGTTTCCGATTGCCAACCGTTGGACGCTTCAATATCCTTCGGTTTCTAATCTGATTATAAACCAACACTGCGAATTTTGCAAGAGGGTTTAGGGAATGGGGGTGCTTCGGCACTCCTATTTTTTTGCGGATTTGCAGACTATATTACAGGAATATGGTCTTGCCTGCAGGAATTTTTTTAGATTTATATAATAAAGTAGGAAGGAATGGGTGGGATTCCGCCGCAGCCGGCATTGTGGGCAGTGTGTATAACTCCCCGTCTTATGGAGCTGTGGGCAACACTGTTTGCAGGATGTGGGAAAGCTGCTTTTGCTTTTCCATATGCTGTGAATAGTGTTGTCCATAGCGGAATGGGGAGTTATGCACACTGTCCACGATGCTTTTTTTGCTTTTAAAGCCTTTTTGGGGCTGGATATTACAGGGCAGGGTTATTGTCCCGGTCTGGCTGTTCCTGTGCGTTTTTTGGCGGCTCTGTGCGCCCTAAATACTGGTTCAGGTTCTCCAGTTTCCGGTTCAGCGATTTCAGTTCTTTGTCACAGTTTTTGTAAGTGGCGGTCAGTTCCTTCTTCTGTGCGGTCAGCTCTTGATATTCCGCTTTCAGCTTGTCAATGTTCAAACCTTTTAAGGAGATGCCCGCCTGTTCCAGCATACGCCTTGCGCCGCCATAAAGAATAATCTGGCTTTCATGCTTGCGGAAATATGCGTCAGGGTTTTTCGATTTCTTATAGGCAACATTGTAAGACTTGTTTGCTTTGTATTGTTCCGCATATTTGATAATTTCTGCAAGGTCTTTCATACGGTTTTCTAGTTTCCGTACAGTCTGCTTTGCTTCCTTTCCGGTGGCGGCAGTGGCGGCGATTTTCTGTTCCAGTTCCTTAATCGAACCAACTTCATTGTACGCCTGTGCAGCAATCTTTAAATTTTCAACTGTCGCCCACCTTTGCAGTCCCGGACTGTTCTGGAATTTTTCATCAGAGGTGTCAATCAATCTCTTATCCGCATAATCTCTTTTCGGGATAACTGCCTTCCGTTCCCGTTTCAATTCTATCCGTTCTTTGATGCGCTCCTTTGTATATTCCCTGCCGAGTGACTTCACACTGCCACGCACAAAACGGTCTTTGCCAAGTGGACGGAAAGAGATAAATTTGGGGGCATCTTCCTCAAAGGCTTCGCCTTTTATCTCATAGCCTTTTGCCCGCATCAGGAGCAGAAATTCTTCATAGGTGGAGGATGCTTTGATGGCAGTGTTGATGTCTTTTCTTATCTGCGTTTTCCATGCTGTACCGTTCCTGTCTGACTGCCATTCATTGTATTTTTTGCCACGCTCTCCACCGGGAATTATGACGGAAAGGTTATGCTCGCTGCACAGCTCGTCACTTAGTTTCCGGATGCGGTAATAGCTCTGCTTGCAGTCATGGTATTTGTTGTGTTCCATGTTGTCGGCGGCACAAAAAATGATGTGGTTGTGGACGTGACCTTTATCAATATGTGTGGTGACAACATAAGAAAATTTCCCCTCTAAAACCTTGTCGGCAAGTTCTTTCCCTATCTGGTGCGCTTCATCAAAACTGACCTCACCGGGAGCGAAAGCCTGTATCAAATGATAGGCTTTATTGGGGCTGTTTTCCCGGCAGTGGTCTAAGGTATATTTGAAGTCAATCGCTGCGGTTTCCGGCGCACAGGCATAGGAAGAAATATAGATGCTTTCGTCCGTTTTATCCGGGTTGCATATGTAGGCTACCGCTTTATCAACGGTTGCTGTGATAGCATGGATTTTTGTGTATGCCATACCTGTTTCATCAACTCCTTTACTTCGTCCATATCTTCCTGATAGACATGGTTTGTGCTGTTAATTCTTTTTGCAATCTGGTTCAGGCTGGAGCTGATCCGTCCAAGCTCCGTATTGTATTCCCGTAGGAAACTGTAATCCACATCATAGACGTATCCGTATAAAATCAGCTTCCGGATGAAAGCCGATTTGCTTTTCATGCCGGACAGTTTAAACTTCTCGTCAAGGATATACTGCTCTTTATCATCTAAGTGAAATTCATTCCGGTTGGTTCGTGTCCTGTTTGCCATTTCTGCATTGTCCTTTCTAAATTTGGGCATAAAAAAACTGCTGTAACTTGTCTGGTTTACAACAGTCTGGTTTCGTGTCGGTTCAGTTTTTTTGATAGACTTATCCATGTGTTATTGTAGCAAATCTGCGGATAAAGGTCAAGGACTGGCAGAGAAAAGACAGAAAGAAAATCAAAGAGGGTTAGGGACACTTCCCTATGGAAATTTCATCAAACGGACGGTAGGACGGAATGATGAATTTCGCCCATGTGTCCGGACATGGGCAGTGCTTGCTAAGTTTGTTTTTCGACACTCTCGGAGGGTGTGTCGGTGTTCTGATTGCTTAGGCAATTTGTATAGAACACATATTAAAATTTAACTAAAGCAGTTGCATTTATTCGTTCAACCGTATATAATAAACAATAAATTTTGTGAAAGGATGAGTAAAAATGCTTGAATACATTTCTGCCCCCGAAGCAGCAAAGAAATGGGGCATTTCAGAAAGAAGGGTACAGAAACTATGTGAGGAAGGGCGTATTACCGGAGTAGTAAAGTTTAGCCGCATGTGGTTGATTCCAAAGGATGTTGAAAAACCGGTTGATGGAAGAATAAAAAAACGAAAGGAAAGGGATAGCAAATGAAACGGCTTTTTTTACTGGAAGATGATTTGAGTTTGATTAATGGGCTTTCCTTTGCTGTAAAAAAGCAGGGATATGACATAGTGATTGCCCGTACTGCATTGGAAGCGGATACATTATGGGCAGATGGAAAATATGATCTGGTCATTTTGGATGTATTGCTTCCCGATGGCTCTGGCTTTGATTTTTGCAAAAAGATACGTCAGACTTCAAAAGTGCCTATTATGTTTCTTACTGCTGCAGATGAAGAAACAGATATTATCATGGGGCTTGACATTGGAGGTGATGATTATATTACAAAACCTTTCAAATTAGCGGTGTTTTTGTCAAGAATTAACGCTTTGCTCCGCAGGAGTGAGAATTTCAATACTGCTATTACAGAGTTAAATTCTAATGATGTAAACATTCAACTGCTGAAGGGTGAAGTATATAAAAAAGGAAAGCTAATTGATGTGACAGCAAGTGAATACAAGTTGTTATGTTTGCTTATGGAAAATCCTGACCGGATACTTTCCCCCGAACAGATTTTGGGTAAATTGTGGGATTGCAGCGAAAGCTACATAGATAATAATTCTCTTACCGTATATATTCGCAGACTCCGTACAAAGATTGAGGATAATCCGGGAGAACCAAAACGGATTGTTACTGTTCGAAGTATGGGGTACAAATGGAATACTATGGATTGAGGTGTCCAATGAAAATATTAGCAAATCGAAAAGTTAAAGCTCTCTTTGTTGGAATCTTGACATGTATCTTAACTGTCACATTGATTTCAATATTATTAGTGATATTGAGTGTTAGAAATACAGCACTTTATGTAATAATTCTGTACCTATGTATGGGGATTGCCATATTGTTGCTCTGTTATGGATATTTTAGAGAGCAGCAAAAAGTTATGGAAAATGCCATATCACAGATTACAGAATATATATCCGGCAACAAGGATGTTACGATTGAATGTAATGATGAGGGCGAATTATACAGACTGTTCCATGAAGTAAATTCTTTGGTTGCTATTTTAAACGCTCATGCCGAGAATGAAAAAAAAGCAAAGAGATTTTTAAGAAATACTATATCGGACATTTCACACCAGCTAAAGACACCGCTTGCTGCCCTTAATATTTATAATGGGCTTATACAGGACGAAGCGAAAGAGTTTCCGACTATTCATGAATTCAGCCTGTTATCCGAGCGGGAGCTTGACCGGATAGAAGCACTGGTGCAAAACCTTTTGAAGATCACAAAACTGGATGCAGGTACGATTGTATTAGAAAAAACTACGGAAAATGTGTCGGAGCTTGCGGAAAGCGTAAAAAAGCATTTCCTGTTCCGGGCAGAGCAGGAAGGAAAAGAAATATGTCTGTCGGGCAGTGAGAAAACCACATTTTTATGTGACCGCAACTGGATTATTGAGGCGGTCAGTAATCTTGTAAAAAATGCTCTTGACCATACCGAAAAAGGCGGCTGCATACATATCGAATGGCGGATGTTTGCTTCTATTGTCCAGATTATCGTAAAGGATAATGGCAGCGGCATCTATCCGGAAGATTTACACCATATTTTTAAGCGGTTTTACCGGAGCCGTTATTCTAAAGATACGCAGGGTATTGGTCTTGGACTGTCTCTGGCAAAGGCAATTGTAGAAGCCCATAATGGAACAATTGAAGTAGACAGCACATTAGGCAGCGGAACCTCTTTCACGATGAACTTCCTGATTTAAAAATCATATTCCTACAAAATTGTAGGGTAATTGTAATATTGTTGTAGGATTTCTCTGTTATATTGGGGCTATTAAAACAGCAAGAGGTGTTTACAATGAATTTATTAGAAATTAGTAAAATCTGTAAGACTTATGGAAGCGGAGAAACTGCCGTACAAGCATTAAAGAATGTCAGTTTTTCCGTTCCGAAGGGAGAGTATGTGGCAATTGTCGGAGAGTCTGGTTCTGGCAAAAGCACGCTTCTTAACATGATAGGCGCACTTGATATGCCTACTTCCGGTAAGGTAATGATCAGTGGCAAGGATATTTATTCCATGAATGACCGGAAACTTACCGTTTTTAGACGGAGAAATATAGGTTTTATCTTTCAAGCATTTAACCTTATCCCCGAACTCACTGTAGAGCAGAACATTATTTTCCCAGTATTGCTGGACTATCAGAAACCTGATAAAAAATATTTGGAAGAATTGCTTGCGGTACTGAACTTGAAAGAACGACGTAAGCATCTGCCCAGCCAGTTATCGGGCGGGCAACAGCAAAGAGTGGCAATCGGGCGTGCGCTGTTTACACGTCCGTCATTGATTCTGGCAGATGAGCCAACCGGAAATCTTGACACGCAGAATAGCAGTGAGGTAATTGCTTTGCTGAAAGAAGCCTCTAGAAAGTATGAGCAGACCATTATTATGATTACCCATAGCCGCAGTATTGCGCAGGCAGCAGATAGAGTATTGAATGTATCGGACGGTGTACTGACCGATTTAGGGAGGTGCAGCGAATGAATAGTTATTTAAGCCTTATTCCGATTTCTGCAAAGGTGCGCAGACGACAGAGTCGCATGACGATTTTATGTATTGTTTTTGCTGTGTTCCTTGTGACAGCTATTTTCAGTGTTGCAGACATGATGATTCGAACAGAGAGCGGCTTGATGCTGAATAAGCATGGAAATTGGCATATTAAGTTGGAAAATATTTCAAAGAATATAGTAGCGGAAATCAGCGAGCATCCAGATGTTACCGCTATTGGGGCAGCTTCTGTATTTAATTTTGATGGGCAACAGCTATATTATGCAAATGAGAAAAAAGCTATTTTATATGGTACAGATGAAACCTATATGAACCAGATTTCAAATGGAATCATAGATGGTGTTTTTCCGCAGACTGATAATGAGGTTATGCTTAGTCCGAATGCTATAACAGCTTTTCAGGTACAAATTGGTGACAACATAACTTTACATACTCCTGCCGGAGATACTGCATTTACAATATCTGGATTTGGCACAGAGGATGAAAGTTATTATGAAAACCAAACCTATTTAATAGGCGTATATATGACACAAACAGCATTTGCGACACTTATGGGGCAAAATGGAGTTGTAGATAATAAGATGTCCTATTATGTACAGTTCAAGGACGCAGCAACAGCAACTAAAGCAATAACCGATTTACAATCACAGTATCAGTTGCAAGAGGAAAATATTTCCGAAAACACTGGTGTTATGAGTATGGCAGGGCAAAGTGGAAATGAAGTCATGAAAAATTTCTATGGAATTGCGGCAATTTTGTTTGTATTAGTATTGTTAGCAGGCGTATTGATGATTTCAGGCAGTATGAATAGCAATATAGCACAACGGACTCAGTTTTTTGGAATGATGCGCTGTATTGGTGCAAGCCGCCAGCAAATTATCCGGTTTGTGCGGTTGGAAGCACTCAACTGGTGTAAAACAGCAGTGCCAGTTGGTATGATTCTTGGAACGATTATTAGCTGGAGCATTTGTGCGGCACTCCATTATGGTATTGGTGGTGAATTTTCCACAACACCTGTGTTTAAGATCAGCCCTGTTGGACTTATCAGTGGAATAATGGTTGGAATTGTAACAGTGCTTTTAGCAGCACAGTCCCCGGCAAAACGAGCTGCCAAAGTTTCCCCAATATCAGCGGTTTCTGGTAACATGGGAAAAACATCCACTACTCGTCATGCTATAAAAATTGGCTTGGGAAAGATTGATTGTTCATTGGGTATACATCATGCCATATCATCCACAAAAAGCTGGTGTTTGATGACTGCATCTTTTGCGCTTAGCATTATCTTGTTTCTTTCATTTTCAGTTGTAATGGATATGGCGCAGTTGCTGATGCCTTCACTAAATGTTACATCAGCGGATATTGCTTTAGCCAGCTATAGTAATGAATTGACTCTTGACCGTAATTTAGTTGATGAAATCAAGAAAATAAATGGCGTCGAAAATGCTTATGGAAGCAGCTATGTGAGTAATATTCCTGCAACATCTTCAAGAGCAGGAATAGACCACATCAATATTGTTTCCTATGATAACACATTGTTGGATTATGCAAAAGGAAGTATTGCACAGGGAAATCTGGATGAAGTCTATGGAGACAGTAACAAGGTTGCCACGGTCTTTAATAAAAATAATTCCTTACAGGTTGGGGATACCATTCAGATTGCAGACACAGAGATTGAGATTTCCTGCGCTCTGTCACAGGGATTGTTTGGTGACGATTTAATTATAATCTGCTCACAGGAAACATTTGATCGGCTTATGGGAGCGACAAACTATGGTTTGATAGGTGTTCAACTGGAAAAAGGTACTGAGGACGAAACAGTAGCACAAATCAGGAAACTTGAAAGTGGTGATATAGTTGTTACCGATCAGCGGGAAAGCAATCAGGAGGATGTTGCCACTTATTGGGCTTCACGGATTGTTTGTTACGGTTTTTTGGCTATAATTGGAATAATCACACTATTTTATATTATAAACAGTATTTCAATGAGTGTATCTGCAAGGATAAAGCAATATGGTGCAATGCGGGCTGTTGGTATGGATGGCAAACAGCTTACCAGAATGATTTCTGCAGAAGCCCTTACTTATGCTGTTTCCGGTCTGATTTTAGGCTGCGGAATTGGGATTCCCCTAAGCCGTTTTCTGTATACAATAATGGTTACGCATCATTTTGGAGTTGCATGGCACTTATCAATTACATTACTTGTTATTATAATTGCATTTGTTTTTGCTTCCGCTGTTGTTGCAATTTATGCTCCTGCAAAACGGATACGTAATATGCAGATTACTGCAACTATCAATGAACTGTAATGTTGGACTAATTTGCTCATTGATGAAATAAACAAAAATCTGTAAGACAGTAACAGAAATGTTGCTGCCTTACAGAACGTATATAAAAAACAGGATTAGTTAAATGAGTTTGAAGAGGTTATGTGGTAGCTTGTATTTCTTATTTTGCTTTGTTACAGAAAGGCATAATGTTTTGGAGGTGATTTTTTGAGTGAAGTATTTATTCTTCATCTTGATAATGCGGATGAAGATTTATATACAAAAATACTGAAGGCAATCAATGAGAGTGGGCATAGTCTCCAAAGAATATCCGCAAGAAGCGATATGCCGCTTCAATTTGAAGATTTAAAAATTTTACCGGACAGGCATCAGGTATTTCAAAGTGATAGGGAAGTTGTTTTGACAGGGAAAGAATTTGAGATACTTATGCTGCTTGCGGAGAATATAGGTCGTGTATTCAGCAAGGAACAGATATATAACATTGTCTGGCAGGAATTTTATGATGGCGATTACAATATTGTTATGAGCCATATCCACAATATAAGGGAGAAGATAGAGGACAATCCGAGCGAGCCAGTCTATATACAGACGGTTTGGGGTGTTGGTTACCGCTTCAACAAAAATTTAAGCAGTGGTCTGTCAGGATAGAACAGATCGCTGCTTATTTTTTGTCCTGTACGCCTAAAAGGTATTCACAAGATACATGAAAAAATTCCACCAGTGCGACTACTTCATAGTCCGGCACAAATCGTGTGCCTTTCTCAATCCGAAGCACTGTCAGATCGCTGAACTCATATCCGGCAAGCTGGAGCTGCTCTGCCAGTGCTTTTTGGGAAAGCTGCATTTCCGTCCGCAATTCCATAACCCTCTGACCGATAAGGTTTTTGGAATAGTTTTCTTTGTTCCAATAGATTTTTATATCCGCCACCCACTTTCTAAAGATGAAGTATGCGGAAATTATCTTGTGACAGAGGTATCGGGGATTGATAATACTGCCTGTAAAATGCAATACTTATTTTTAGCAGAGAAAGGTGGAAACGAACATGAATGAAGTTTTTGAAACATTATCAGATGTGCTTGAGGAGTTGCGCAGCGAATCCGGCGGCAGGGAGTATTCCGTTGAGACGGAAGATGCAAAAAAGGCAGGACAGGAATTGAAAAAGAAAAGCAGGGCATACGAGAAGTTCCTGCTCAGCCAGACGGAAAAAGACCGGAAGTTTTTGGAGGGTTACATGGAAGCTGTGGATCATGCCCATTACAAGGAAGAACAGCGGGCGTATTATCAGGGGATTGTGGATGCCATACAGATATTAGAGGGGTTAGGCATTATTCCCAGAACTGCAAAGGTAAAAGAACTGCTTGAAAAGATAAGCAGGTAAAAACGGGGTGGCTAGCCTGTACGGGGCGAGCCACCCTGTTTCAAATAGAATAATTCAGAAATAATCGAGAAATAATCAAGAAGAAATCAAATTATTTAAGATATCCTATTCTTTGGGATTTTTATATGTCCGGAGATATGCTTCCACAATGGCGAGGATGGTAGTTATCTGTTCCTCTGTGCATTGTGAGAGGTAGACCAGAAGCCTTTGGTAGTCAAGGTTTTCTGCCGGGGCTGACGGATAAAAGAAAGGATCAGCGGAAATATGTAAGGCTCGTATGAGCTGCCCTAACTTTTCAATGCTTGGTATATTTCCATGATTTTCAATCTCTTTGATATATCGTGAGGAAACGCCGGATTTTTCCGCCAGTTCCTCATAGGTCAGCTTCTGGTCTGTCCTTGCCTGCTTCAGGCGGAATCCCATGTCTTTGTCAAGTTTCTTTTTTTTTGCCATATATGCACCTCCATGTATAGTGTATAGTTCACATTTTACTTTGAAAATGCACTAATAATTCTCTTTATCAGAGGGGCATAATGCACAAACAGAATATAAGGGCTTTGGATATTGCATATAAAAAAAGCGCAGTATCCAAAGGTTTTTTTGCGTTGGTTTTTATCCTTTGGGTGCGTTTGGGAGAGTCATGAGTTCTGAACGATCTAAAGGATATTTTTATGCCATTTGGAACCTGCCTGGCTTTCGGCGTGGAAAGGTTCTTTTATAAGCAGCACTGTAACAGGTGCGGCACAATCTATCCGGAAAAGTGAACCATGCACTTCTGATTTGTGTGGTAAAAACGGAATATCTGATATGGAAAACGTCCTGATGGCATCACAGCCTGTATGGGCGTTTTTTATATATTTGAAAACTTTTTTAAAAAATTTGGAGAGTTTTCGACGCTTTACCTATCCCCGATTGGGATATGGGGTGAAAGGGAGAACTATTTCACTCTGTCCCATTTGGATACGGAAGGAGGTGAACTCTTATGGAGCAATCTTCTTCCGAGAAAAAGCAGACAGTCAGACATCAGTTTGACAGTTACTGCAAAATGGTATTGCATGGCGAAAAAGTCAACTATGAAAAGGAAATGGAGTACCGGGGCAGGCATGAAATTTCTTTATCACAAGTGCCGGAGGAGGAGTTGAGTCGGTTGAATACTGTGGACGAGTACATAGCGGAATCAGAGATGTTTCGTGTCCTTGATTATGATATTGAGGTTAAGGACGAGCTTCTTAGCGAAGCATTGAAGTATCTGCCGGAGAAAAAGCGGAATGTCATTCTGCTGTCCTTTTTCATGGACATGACGGATACGGAAATCGCAAAGCACATGAATCTGGTGAGGAGTACCATTCATCATCATCGTGTCAGCTCACTTCAGGCATTAAAAAAGATTATGGAAGGAATCAGAAATGGAGAAATCAAGTAAGTGTTCAAAATTGCTGCCCTACCATATCATAGCGGCAGCGGCTTCCGGCGATGTGGAAGCAATCAACAAGGTTCTGAAGCACTATGAGGGGTATATTGCAGCTCTGGCTACAAGAAAACTCTATGACGAATGTGGTAATCCGCATTACTGTGTCGATGAAACTTTGCGTCGCAGATTAGAAACAAAGCTAATTACAAAAATATTGGCTTTTGAAGTTGCGTAACAGAAAGTCGGCATTTACCCTTTCGGCTGGCTGATTGATTGTGCGCAGGCGTACCTTGAAAACTGAATACTGTATTGCATACAGGACGTGAGGATATGCGGAGCCACTAGGCAGATGCGCCATGACATACCTGCCCTGCCTTATGGCGGGGTGAACGTGAAGAAATGCTGAAAAACTGCATTGAAGCAAAGGTAAGGAGCGAGTGGAATCTGGCAAAGTGTGTAGCGGTTACAAGGGACGATGAAGCATATCTGTGATAATGATACTTCCGGGTTGCAGGAAATCTGCAATCCGGTCAATTTGAATGACGGTGCAAGACCGATGTGGGCAGTGTAACGAGCTGCCACCTGTATTGCAGTTTTTATCTGCTAATAAATGGGGAGAAGTGTATTCTGTCTATTTATTAGCAGATAAGGCTGTGCAATGAATGGAGGAAATTATGGTAAAAGTAGACAGAAAGAAATTTGTCAGATACAAGGAAGGTGCAGAGATGTACAGCATGGGTTTGACAAAATTTCAGGAGCTTGCAAAGCAGGCAAACGCTATCTATAAGGTGGATAAATTAGTATTGGTAAACTGTGACATTTTTGAGCAGTATCTGGAGTCTTTTAGAGTTAGTGAGTGATTAAGGAAAAGAGGGTTTCGTGACAAATTACCGTTCTACAAAAAATGCTTGACTTTTTGTAGAACGCAAACTATAATGGTATTAGTTATGAAGGAGGTGCATAGTAAATGCCGAGAACGGGACGTCCAAAGACCGACTCGCCTAAGCTGAGATCGTTAAGCCTCCGGGTTGACGATGCAGAGTATGAGAAGCTGAAAGACTATGCTGCCAAACATGACATGACCATAACGCAGGTGCTACACAGGGGTGTTGAAATTCAATACTCAATGGAAGAAAGTAAGTAGCAGTACGAAATATCTCTTTCCTTTTGAAAGAAAGGAGCAGAGATGGCAAAAGCAAGAAAAGACCATAGAGGGAGGGCTTTACGAAAGGGAGAAATCCAGCGCAAGGATAAGTCATATATGTACACTTATACTGATCCTTATGGGAAAAGGCGGTACATATATGCGAATGATTTAGTAGGGCTTAGAGAAAAAGAAAAGCAACTGATGAAAGACCAGCTTGACGGTCTGGATGTATATGCGGCAGGTAACGCTGACCTGAATTTTGTATTTGACAGGTATATTACTACCAAGACAGAGTTAAGGCGGACAACCTATACGAATTACGTTTATATGTATGACCGTTTTGTGAGGGACGAGTTCGGAAAAAGGAAAATTGGAGAGATAAAGTATTCAGATGTGCTGTACTTCTATTATCATTTGATAAATGAAAAGGGATTGCAGATTAACACGCTTGAAACAATCCACACCGTTCTCCACCCGACATTCCAGCTTGCAGTGAGAGATGACATCATCAGAAATAATCCGAGCGATGGAGTGATGGCTCAAATTAAGAAAAAACCGGGGAAAAATCATGGTGTGCGCCATGCCCTCACGCTGGAGCAGCAGAGAGCCTTTATGGACTACACAGCTAAAAGTCCGGTATATTGCCACTGGACACCATTTTTTACAGTGCTGTTGGGTACGGGGTGCAGGATTGGCGAAGTAATCGGATTGAGGTGGGAGGATATAGATTTTGAAAAGAGGATAATCAGCATAAACCATAGTGTTACATATTATCCCCGGCGAACCGACACAACAAAATGTGAGTTTGGAGTATCTCTCCCGAAAACAGAAGCAGGTATTCGCACCATTCCAATGATG
>Ga0224746_10044_pt1 | contig 18095 bp, 15 predicted proteins | sample LIM_F_Water_Bulk_FD_183000 | JGI IMG/M metagenome (GOLD analysis project Ga0224746, IMG submission 183000) | Enriched cells from gastrointestinal tract of the lab mouse from Pacific Northwest National Laboratory (PNNL), Richland, Washington... | ecosystem: Host-associated > Mammals > Digestive... | reverse complement strand
TCTGCACGGAAAAGACTTTCAGGACGCGCTGGAGATCAGCGATTGTGCCGTTGTCAGTCTGATTCAAGGAAGTACTGGACTTTGTGTTCCCAGCAAGACTTACAGCTATATGATGCGGGGGATTCCGCTGTTGGTGATAATGGAAGATTCCGATATTGCGCGGGATGTGGAATCAGGAGCAGGTGTACGGGTTAAAAACGGAGATGCTACAGGCATGGCTGCGGCAATATGCCGTATGCGGGATAACCCGGATATTTTGAAGGCAATGCGCTGCCGCTGCCGGAGTGTTTACTTAGAAAATTACACTGCGGAAATTGCGGCAAAACGTTATGTGGATATGTTAAGAGCGGTACTGTCTGAAAATACCTGTGGGAAAGCATGAGGGAAAGGAATCATCTGAGTATGAATCATATATTCACAGAAAAGACGCTTTTGATCACCGGCGGTACCGGCAGTTTTGGCAACGCCGTTTTAAACCGCTTTTTGCGGACGGATATTGGGGAGATCCGGATTTTTTCCCGGGACGAGAAGAAGCAGGACGATATGCGCCATGAGTTCCAGATGCGGCTGCCGGAGGCGGCGGAGAAGCTGCGCTTCTATATCGGCGACGTCCGGGACCCGGCCTCTTTGAAAAACGCCATGCACGGCGTGGACTATATCTTCCACGCCGCCGCGCTCAAGCAGGTGCCCTCCTGCGAGTTCTTTCCCCTGGAGGCGGTGAAGACCAACGTGTTCGGCACGGAAAACGTCCTCTCCGCCGCCATTGACGCCGGAGTCCGGTCGGTCATCTGCCTCTCCACGGATAAGGCCGCCTACCCCGTCAATGCCATGGGCACCTCCAAAGCCATGATGGAAAAGGTCATCGTGGCGAAATCCCGGACCGTCCGTCCGGAGGAGACAAAGATCTGCTGTACCCGGTACGGCAACGTCATGTGCAGCCGGGGCAGCGTCATCCCCCTGTGGATGGACCAGATCCGCTCAGGAAAGCCCGTCACCGTCACGGAGCCTAAGATGACCCGCTTTATCATGTCCCTGGAGGAGGCGGTGGACCTGGTTCTCTTTGCCTTTGAGAACGGGGAGAGCGGAGACATCCTGGTGCAGAAGGCGCCGGCCTGTACCATTGAGGTGCTGGCGGAGGCCGTGACGGAGCTCTTTGACCCGGGCCATGAGATCCAGGTGATCGGCGTGCGCCACGGCGAGAAACTGTACGAGACCCTGCTGACCAATGAGGAGTGCGCCCACGCCCAGGATCTGGGGGCGTTTTACCGGGTGCCCTGCGACAAGCGGGATTTGAACTATGACAAATACTTCCGCCAGGGCCGGACCGGGCAGGATGTCCTGACGGAGTTTAACAGCAACAACACAGAGCTGCTGGATGTGGCGCAGGTCAAGGAGAAGCTGCTGTCGCTGCGGTATATCCAGGACGCGCTGGCGAGTTGGGAGGCAAGATGAAGATCCTCATCACCGGGGCCCATGGCTTCGTCGGGCAGAATCTGCGCGCCGCCCTGGGGGAGATCCGGGGCGGTCATGACCGGAGGGAGGACCACGTCCTCTGCGGCGATCCGGCGGAGATCACAGTGAAGCTCATCGGCCGGGAAAACAGCCCTGAGGAGCTGGAGGCCTTCTGTAAAGACTGCGATTTCGTGTTTCACCTGGCGGGGGTGAACCGCCCGCAGGACCCGGCGGAGTTTATGCGCGGGAACCGGGATCTCACCGGGAGATTGCTGGAGGCTCTGAGGCGGCATAATAACCGCTGTCCCATCCTGCTGTCCAGCTCGATTCAGGCCTCCCTGGAGGGGCGCTTCCAGGGGAGCCCCTACGGGGAGAGCAAGCGGGCGGGGGAGGAGCTGCTGTTCCAATACGCCCGGGAAACCGGCGCGCAAGCGCTGGTGTACCGTCTGCCCAACGTCTTTGGAAAGTGGTGCCGGCCTAACTACAACTCCGCTGTGGCGACCTTTTGCCACAACACCGCCAACGACCTGCCCATTCAAATCAACGACCCCGCCGTCCCCATGGAGCTGGTCTACATCGACGATGTGGTGGAGGAGTTCCTCCAGGCCCTGCGGGGATGTGGACATCGGGCGGAGGATGGCACGTACAGGGTGCCCGTGGTCCACAGGGCGTCCCTGGGCTGGATCGCGGAGACCATCCTCTCATTTCCAAAGCTGCGGGAGTCGCTGGAGGTTCCCAAGCTGGACGATCCGCTGACAAAAAAGCTGTATTCCACCTATTTGAGCTATCTCCCGGCGGAGCGCTTTGCCTGCGATCTCAAGATGAACGAGGACCCGCGGGGCAGCTTCACCGAGCTGATCCGCACCCCGGACCGGGGGCAGTTCTCCGTGAATATCTCCCGCCCCGGCGTCACCAAGGGGCAGCACTGGCACCACACCAAGAATGAGAAATTTATTGTCGTAAAGGGAGAGGCCCTGATCCAGCTGCGGCGCGTCGGCGCCCAGGCGGATGGAACGCCCTACCCGGTGGAGGAGTTCCGGGTCTCCGGCCGCCGTATTCAGGCGGTGGAGATGATTCCGGGCTACACCCATAACATCATCAACCTCTCTCAGACAGAGGAGCTGGTGACGCTGATGTGGGCCAACGAGCCCTTTGACCCGGCCAGGCCGGATACGTTTTTTGAAGAGGTGTGAGCCATGGCCCTAAGACTGGACTACTCTCAAGTCCATTTTCAGAACAATGGAAAATTAAAGCTGCTCATCGTTGTGGGAACCCGGCCTGAGATTATCCGGTTGTCCCAGGTCATCAAGAAATGCCGGCGGTACTTTGACTGCCTTCTGGCCCACACGGGCCAGAACTATGACTACAGCCTCAACGGCGTTTTCTTCAAAGACCTGAAACTGGACGCCCCGGAGGTCTACATGGACGCCGCGGGGGACGATCTGGGCGCCACGGTGGGAAATATTGTAAACTGCTCGTACAAGCTGATGGTCCAGACCCGGCCCGACGCCCTGCTGGTCCTGGGGGACACCAACTCCTGCCTCTCCGCCATTGCCGCCAAGCGGCTGCACATCCCCATCTTCCACATGGAGGCGGGCAACCGCTGCAAGGACGAGTGCCTGCCGGAGGAGACCAACCGCCGGATCGTGGACATTATCTCGGATGTGAACCTGGCCTATTCCGAGCATGCCCGCCGCTATCTCCAGGAGTGCGGGGCGCCCAAGGAGCGGACCTTTGTCACCGGCTCCCCTATGGCGGAGGTGCTGCAAGCCAACCTGCCGGAGATCGAGGCCTCGGATGTCCACGCCCGTCTGGGGTTAGAGAGGGGAGCGTATATTCTCCTCTCCGCCCACCGGGAGGAGAACATTGACACCGAGGAAAATTTCCGCTCTCTGTTTACCGCTGTCAATAAAATGGCGGAAAAGTACAATATGCCAGTGCTGTACTCCTGTCATCCCCGTTCCCGGAAGCGCCTGGAGGAGAGCGGATTTCCCCTGGACCGGCGGGTGATCCGCCATGAGCCCCTGGGATTCCACGACTATAACTGCTTGCAGATCAACGCCTTCGCCGTGGTCAGCGACAGCGGCACCCTGCCGGAGGAGAGCAGCTTTTTCACCTCCGTTGGGAAGCCCTTCCCGGCGGTGTGCGTCCGCACCAGCACGGAGCGGCCGGAGGCGGTGGACAAGGGGTGCTTTGTTCTTGCGGGCATCCGCGGGGATTCCCTGCTCCAGGCGGTGTCGACGGCCGTGGAGATGATTGCCGCCGGGGATTGCGGTATCCCCGTGCCGGACTATATAGACGGCAATGTGTCCGGCAAGGTGGTCCGGATCATCCAGGGCTTCACCGCCGTGGTGGATCAGATGGTTTGGAGGAAGAGATGAAAATTGTATTTATCTCTGCGGCAAATTTGTATTTGTGTCCATATATTCAAAAATATTTGAATGTGATAAAGGGAAATATTTCCTACGATATTATCTATTGGGATCGCCATGGAATCGAGGAAGTATACGGTGCTGAGACACTCTATCGTTACCGCGCTGAGGAAGACGAGCTGACACCCCGGTGGAAGAAACTTTTGGGATATTTTGCTTTTGGCCGGTTTTGCAAAAAAATTCTGAAAGAAAATCAGTACGACGGTGTGATTTTGCTTCACACCAATTGTGGAGTATTGTTGACGGGTCTGCTTACCCGGTATTATCGTGACCGGTTTATTTTGGATATTCGAGACTACAGTTTTGAGAAGAATCCAGTTTATTACGCTGCGGAAAAGCGGCTGGTACAGGCTTCATATGCCAACTTCATCTCCTCCGATGCCTATCGGGATTTTCTTCCTCCAGGGGAATATTATGTAGTCCACAATAACTGTGCCATCTCAGAGGAAACCGCGGAGGAATTTCGGAGTTGCCGGGGAACTCACTCCACTATTCGCATATCCTTTATCGGTTTGGTTCGTTTCTTTGAGCAGAGTGAGAAAATGGCGCATTCTTTTGCGGAGGATTCCCGGTTTCTTCTGGGGTTCTTTGGTAAAAACGCCTCTCGCCTAGAGGCGGTTTTGAAGGAAAAAGGATACCATTCGGGGCTCAGGTTTTTGGACCGTTTTTCACCGGAGGAAACGATTTCCCTATACCGGGAGACGGATATTATCAACGGTGCATATGGAAATCACAATATATCTCTGGACTACGCTTATTCCAATAAACTTTATTATGCTGCTGCCCTGGGAATGCCTATTTTAGTATCTCCAGCTACGGCTATGGAGCGCATTACGGCGCAATATGGTTTGGGGTTTGTATATGATCCGGATGATCCGAAAATTGCGGATAAATTATACCAGTATTACAGAGAGATCGACTGGCCCACTTTTGACCAAAATTGCGCGGCGTTTCGGAAAATGGTAGAGGATGATGAGAAGAGGTTTGAAGCTGTTGTGCAGGCATTTGTTACTTCACGCCCCCCTTCTTCCAATTAGAGCAGTCCTCCTAAAATAATTAAGAGAGTTTGGTAGTCTGGAAAATTGCAAGGTGGCAGTGCTGACTTGTGCGGACATCAGTCCGCTAGTGTCCTCGACTCTGTTCAGCAATTGGCGTCTTTGCTACTTTTTTATGATTAGCGGGGATCGTGAAGACTTGATCTGCAAAGAGGCGTGATTTCCAGATTTACTAAGAGAGAGGGAAGAACACGGACATGAACATCGTTCATATTACACTTTCTGGTGCTTATACAGAAGGGATGAGCTATCAGGATAATTTTTTGACGACACAGAACTTAATGGATGGACACAAAACAATGATCATCGCGAATTGCACGGTGTTCCAAAATGGAGAGCTGGTTCCTGTTCCCCCTTGTGATAAAATTTTGGACAATGGTTTGCGCCTTGTGCGCCTGCCCTATGAATATTTTCTCACGGGATTTTTAGCGGGAAAAATACGCAGGGTTCGGGGACTTTACAAGCTGCTGGAGGATTTTGCGCCAGAGGTTATCCTTTCCCACAGCCTCTCTTACTGGTCTGCCTTGGACGTGATCCGCTATAAGAAGGACCATCCGGAGGTCAAGCTCTACGCGGACACCCACACCGCCGCCTATAACAGCGGCAGAAACTGGCTGTCTCTCCATGTGCTCCATCGGGGGTTGTACCGGTATCTGATCCAGAAGACCCTGCCGTATCTGGAAAAGTATTTTTATATCGGTGAGGCAGAACGGCAGTTTTCTGTTCAAAATTACGGTGTGCCGGAATCTTTGATGGAGTTCTACCCCCTGGGCGGAACGCTTCTCCCAGAGGAGGAATACAAGGTGGTCCGGTCGAAGCGCCGAGCGGAGCTGGGGCTGGCGGAGGGAACGGCGCTTTTGATCCACTCTGGCAAGCTGGATTCTCTGAAACGGACAGATGCGTTGCTGCGGTCTTTTACTGCCGTGCCGGGGCTGGATGCGCGGCTGGTGGTGATCGGCTCCATTCCGGAGGACAGGAAAGAACTTTTAATGTCCTTGATAGAGGCGGATAAGCGGGTGGTATACCTTGGCTGGAAGAGCGGAGCGGAGCTTCAGGAATATCTATGTGCCTGTGACCTGTATTGCCAGCCCGGCGGCGTCTCCGCCACCATGCAGAATGCCGTCTGCCGGGGGTGCGCCATCCTCTCCGCCCCTCATGAGGCATATACGGTGAATCTGGACTACGGAAATTTCCTCTGGGTCAAAACGGAAGAGGAGATGTCTGCTGTTTTCCGGCAGCTCCAGGAGGACCCGGAGCTGCTGGACCCCCTGCGGGAGGATTCCCGGCGCTGCGCCAGGGAGTTGCTGGACTACCGGAAGTTGGCTGCGAGACTATATCAGTAAGGGGAGGGAAGAGTTGTGGAATTCACCTGCCAGGCCTACCGGGAGCTGTTGTCCCTGCTGCGCCAGCGGGGCTACGCGTTCCGGAACTACCACAATTATGAGGAGGCACCCCGCTGCGTTATCCTCCGCCACGATGTGGATACCAGTCTTTCCCAAGCTGTCAGGCTGGCGGAGCTGGAAGCGGAGGAGGGTGTTTGTTCAACCTGGTTTGTCCTGTTGCGTACGGATTTCTACAACGTCTTTTCCCGTGCGGGAGCGGAAGCTCTGGAGCGAATCCGCTCCCTGGGCCATGAGATCGGCCTGCACTTTGACGAGGCGTCTTACGTTCCGGCCCTGGAGCCGGAAGAGGTTGTTCAGAACATTATAAAGGAGTGCGGACTCCTGTCCGCACTCCTCGAGACCGCGGTCTCGACCGTTTCTATGCATCGCCCCTCAAAGGCCACCCTTGAGGCGGACTTTCATATCCCCGCCATTGTAAACTCCTATGGGACGACCTTTTTTCATGATTTCAAATATCTCTCGGACAGCTGCCGGAGATGGCGTGAGCCGGTGTTGGACATCGTCCGCTCTGGGGAGTATAACCGCCTCCATATTTTAACGCATGCTTTTTGGTATCACGAGGAGGAAAAAGACATTTCTCAGACTGTGGGGGACTTCATCCGTTCGGCGCACCGGGAACGGTATAGGCAGATGGCGGAAAATATTACGGATTTGGAATCTATTTTAAGTGAGGAAGAAGTCCTGTGAAAATTTCTGAGATTTTGGATTTCCTGCGGGCAGAGAATATTCCATTTGTCTTTTCCGGGAATGAGGATGGCGTAGCAGAGGGCTTTTCTTCCCTAATGCGCTATAAGCCGGGTTCTTTCACCTGGATCAAGACGCAGAAAAACATCCCGGACGGTTTTGACCTTTCCCGATTGGCACTGGTTTTTATGGCAGAGAACGTGGACCCTGGATCTGCCCCTAATGTGATCGTGTCTCCAGAGAGCAAGCGGGCGTTCTTTTGGTCAATTGAGCACTTTTATGCGGAAGGGGAGGAGAAAAAAACCGCTGTTGGGGAGCATACTTATATTTCTCCCAGAGTTAAGATTGGGGAAAATGTCCGCATTGGACATAACTGCACCCTGGACGGGGATATTGTCATCGGGGATGGGACAGTTATTTGGAACAACGTGGTCATCATAAACCGGGTGACAATCGGAAGAAACTGCGATATTCATTCCGGGGCGGTTATCGGCCACGACGGCTACGCCTATACGGAGGACGAAATGCAAAAAAAGACGATGGTAAAGCACTTTGGCGGCGTGACCATCGGCAACCAGGTGTTGATTGGGGAAAATGCTTGTATCAGCCGGGGTGGGATCGACGATACGGTTCTGGAGGATGGCGTAAAGGTAGATTCTCTTTCTCATATCGCACACAATTGCTGTCTCTGTGAAAATGTCTCTCTCGCCGCGCCATGCCGAATCAATGGAAGTGTTACGGTGGGTAGAAACGCCGGTCTCGCAGGCGCTGTCGTCCGAAATCAATGCATGGTTGGGGAGGGGGCCTTTGTTGGCTTAGGGGCTGTAGTCGTGAAGGATGTGGCCTCTGGCGAGGTGGTAGTTGGAAATCCGGCCAGACCCTTTGAGAGAAAGAAGGAGTGACTTGTGCAGTTTATTGATTTAAAAGCGCAGTACCAAGCGCTAAAACCGGAAATTGACGCCAATATCCAAAGCGTTCTGAACGCCGCCCAATTCATCGGCGGCCCCTATGTTAAGGAGCTGGAAGAGGCGCTGGCGGCATTTACGGGCCGAAAGCACTGTATTACTTGCGCCAATGGTACCGATGCCCTCCAGATAGCCTATATGATGACTGGAGTGGGAGCGGGGGATGCGGTATTCTGTCCGGATATGACCTTTATTTCATCCACAGAACCGGCAAAGATGTTTGGTGCGGCGTCGATATTCTGCGATATTCTGCCGGACACCTATTGCCTGGACCCTGCGAGCCTGGAGCGGCAGATCACGGCGGTGCTGGCGGAGGGGATTTTTACGCCGAAGGCCGTGGTGGCCGTGGACATTCTGGGAAATCCCTGCGATTACGATGTCATTGCTCCTATCTGCGAAAAATACGGACTTACCCTCATCGAGGACGCCGCCCAGAGCTTTGGCGCGGTTTACAAGGGGAAACGGGCCTGCTCCTTCGGCCGTATCGCTATTACCAGCTTTTTCCCCGCCAAGCCTTTGGGCTGCTATGGGGACGGCGGTGCCATCTTCACCGATGATGAGGAGGAGGACGCACTTTGCCGTTCCCTCTGTGTCCACGGCAAGGGTCCCGGCGGGAAATATGATAATATCCGGGTGGGGATAAACTCCCGGCTGGACAATCTCCAGGCGGCAATTCTTCTGCCCAAGCTCAAGGCCCTGCAAGAGCGAGAGCTGGACCGGCGTCAGACTGTGGCGGGACGGTATAACAACGCCTTTGCTGGAAAATTTGTCACGCCTTTTGTGGCGGAGGGCTGCGTGTCTGCCTGGGCACAGTACGCTTTGCTTGCGGAGGGGGCGGCCCAGCGGGACAAAATCACCGCCCATCTGACGGAGAAGGGCATTCCAAATATGGTCTACTATCCCACACCGCAGCATGCCCTGCCGGTGTTCCAGAACGAGCCCCGGTACGGTGAGGACTTTAAAAACGCAAATGACTACTGTGCCCGGACCTTCTCCCTGCCCATGCACCCCTACCTGACAGAGTCGGAGCAGGACGAGGTTATCCGGGTGGTATTGGAGGGGCTGTGATGAAAGAGGGAAGACCCTATTTTGCCCACGAGTCCAGCTACATCGATGAGGGCTGCGAGATTGGGGGGGGGCACGAAGATCTGGCACTTCTCTCACATCATGGGGGGCAGCAGGATTGGAAAAGACTGCAACATCGGCCAGAATGTGGTGGTCTCCCCTGGGGTGGTTTTAGGAGATGGGTGCAAGGTGCAGAACAATGTGTCCATCTACACCGGCGTTGTCTGCGAGGACGGTGTATTCCTGGGGCCCTCCTGTGTGTTCACCAATGTAATCAATCCCCGGGCCTTTATCGAGCGCAAGAGCGAGTACCGGAAGACCACCCTGAAAAAAGGAGCCAGCGTGGGGGCCAACGCCACCATTGTATGCGGCCATGATGTCGGGCGTTATGCCTTTGTGGGCGCCGGTTCCGTGGTGACAAAGGACGTGCCGGATTACGCTTTGGTTTATGGCTGCCCGGCGGAGGCCCGGGGCTGGGTCTGCGTATGCGGAGAGCAGCTCCAATTTTCCGAGCGTAAGGCCGTCTGTCCGGCCTGCGGGAGAGCATACCAAATGAGCGAGAGAGACGATACCGTCAAGGAGAGCGATTGACATGGGCATCAAAGCAGAACTGATTCAAAAGATCCAAAGCAAGACCATGACCATGGGCGTCTGCGGCCTGGGCTATGTGGGACTGCCTCTGGCTGTTGACAAAGCCAAGCACGGTTTCAAAACCATTGGCTTTGATGTGCAGAAGGAAAAAGTCAACCTGGTGAATGCTGGGAAGAACTATATCGGTGACGTGGTAAACGCTGACCTGGAAGCGCTGGTACAGTCCGGCATGCTCAGCGCCACCTCGGATTTCAGCTTTGTCAGGGACGTGGACTTTATCGCTATCTGTGTTCCCACGCCCCTGGACCGTCACCAGCAGCCGGACATCAGCTATGTCCGTAACTCCACGATTGCCATCTCCAAGTATTTGAAGCGGGGATCAATCGTAGTGCTGGAGTCTACTACCTACCCGGGTACCACAGAGGAACTGCTCAAGCCCATTCTGGAGGAGGGCAGCGGCCTCAAGTGCGGTGAGGACTTCTACCTTGGCTTCTCTCCGGAGCGGATTGATCCAGGGAATCTGGTCTATAAGACGAGCAATACCCCCAAGGTGGTGGGTGCCATTGGACAGGACGCTGTGGAGGTCATCGCCATGGTCTACCGGGCCATTTTGGAAGGGGACGTGACCACTGTCTCCAGTCCGGCTGTAGCGGAGATGGAGAAGATTCTAGAGAACACCTACCGAAACGTGAACATCGGTCTGGTCAACGAGCTCGCCATCCTCTGCGACCGGATGGGCATCAACATCTGGGAGGTTATTGACGCCGCCAGGACCAAGCCCTACGGCTTCCAGGCCTTTTATCCTGGTCCTGGCCTGGGCGGGCACTGTATTCCACTGGACCCCTACTATCTGAGTTGGAAAGCCCGGGAATACGGGTTCCACACCAGCATGATTGAGGCGTCCATGATGGTCAATGACCGGATGCCGGAGTACACTGTGGAGCGGGCTGGCAAGATTTTAAATCGCTATAAAAAGGCGCTGAACGGGTCCCGGGTGCTGGTGCTGGGCGCGGCCTATAAGCAGGATATTGACGACTACCGGGAGAGCCCCGCCGTCCGGGTGATGGGGGAGTTCCGCAAGACCGGCGCCGAAGTAAGCTATTATGATCCCTATGTCCCCAAATACCGGGATAACGGCGTGTGGTACGAGGGCATCCCCGTTCTGTCGCCGGAGGCGGTCCGGCAGTATGATCTGGTGTGTATCGCCACCGCCCATACGAACGTGGATTACGCCATGGTCTGCGGCTGCGGGGTGCCGGTGTTTGACTGTAAGAACGTCTGTAAAAATATCCAAGAGCGGGGAAATATTGAGCTGCTTTGACACACGGTTTCCCCTGGAATTTTTGATAAGAGAGAGGAAGACCTCTATGAAGTACGCCCTCATTGGCTGCGGCCGTATTGCAGTAAACCATATAAAAGCGGCGGTGAACAACCGTTTGGAGCTCGCCGCGGTGTGTGATATAAAGCCGGAAGCAATGGAATCCCTTCTGGCGAAGTTCAATCTGGAAAGCGATACCTCTATCCACCGTTATACGGATTATCGGGAATTGCTGCGGACAGAGAAGCCGGTGCTCGCCAGTATCGCCACAGAGAGCGGCATCCATGCGGAGATTGCTCTGGCGTGCATCGACGCGGGTGTGAATGTTATCATCGAAAAGCCCATGGCAATGTCCATGGCCGACGCGGAGGAGATTATCCGCCGAAGCGAGGAGAAGGGCGTTAAAGTCTCCGCCTGCCACCAGAACCGGTTTAACATTGCCGTTCAGGAGACGCGGAGGGCTATGGAGGAAGGGCGGTTTGGAAAGCTCTCTCACGGTTCCATCCACGTGCGCTGGAACCGGGACCGGAATTACTATGCCCAGGCCCCCTGGCGGGGAACCTGGGCCCAGGACGGCGGCTGCCTGATGAACCAGTGTATTCACGGCATTGATTTGCTCCGCTGGATGATGGGGGACGAGGTGGAGGAGGTCTACGGCGTCACAAGACAGCAGTTCCATGACTACCTGGAGTGCGAAGACATAGGCATGGCGGTGGTAAAGTTCAAAAACGGCGCCGTGGGAACCATTGAGGGCACCACCAACGTCTATCCGAAAAATTTGGAAGAGACGCTGTACCTCTTTGGCGAAACCGGCACTGTAAAGCTGGGGGGCACTGCTACCAACAACATTGACGTGTGGGACTTTGTCGATGAATCAGAGTCCGACTCCAAAAATAAAGGCCTCCAGGAGGCCACCAGCAACGTCTATGGCAACGGTCACACCAGCCTTTTTGCGGATATGATTGAAGCCGTACAAAAGGGCCGAAAGCCCTATGTAGATGCTGTAGCAGGCCGAAATGCGCTGGAGATGATATTGGCGATTTATCAATCTGCCGCTTCAGGGGTACCCGTAAAACTTCCGCTGGGAAATGTGGCCAGCACTGATTTTGCAGGAAGGTTCGATGTATGAACGTTTTGGTTGTTTGCGATTCTTGCCTGTATTTCGATTTTGGGACATCTTTTGTCCATGCCCAGGCGGCGGCCTATGCGGCTCTGGGCCATCGGGTGCGGGTCGTCGTACCCTATGCCATTGGGAAGAAGGATTGGGACGGCAGTCGGTTTTCCGGTTCCATTCACCGCTGGGAGCAGGATGGCGTAGAGATTTACGCCATGCGGCATCTCTCTATCTCCAATTACGGAAAAGCGCATTTTAACCTGGCGAGTGCGCTTCGGGTCTTTCACAGAAGATTGGACAAACTTCTGGAGGGATTTGTTCCAGATGTAATTCACGCCCATACATTGGGTTTCGACAGTGAGATCGGAGCGTGGCTGAAAGAACGGCTGGAGGTTCCGCTGGTGGTGACTACGCATGGCAGCGATACTTCTGCGCCATTCAAACAGGGGCGGTTTCAGATGTTGAAGGATTATGCGGACAAAGCGGATCTCATCGTGGCAGTCAGTTCTGCCTTGGCGAATAAGCTTCAGTCCTGCGGAACTGAGACTCCCGTATCCGTGGTTTTGAATGGCTTTCGCATTCAGAATCGGTTGGAGGGAATGCATGGACGAGGCTGTGCTCTTCTCCAGGTTGGACGTTTGGAAGAACAAAAACGGCCTCATATCACTATCCAAGCTTTCGCGCAGCTCCAGGCAAAGCGGCCCGAATCTGTTCTAACTCTGATTGGATCGGGTACACATAGAACCTCTTTAGAGGCTTTGTGCCGAGAGCTGGGAGTGTCTGAAAATGTCCGTTTTTGGGGAGAGGTTTCAAACAAAAAGGTGTTGGAAGCAATGGCTGAGGCAGGATTTTTTGTTATGCCCAGCGTAGACGAAGGGTTTGGCATTGTATATCTGGAGGCCATGGCTTCCGGCTGTATTGCCATCGGCACGGAGGGTGAAGGGATTGCCGATTTAATTGTCTCCGGCGAGAACGGTTTTTTGGTGCCGCCGGATTGTCCGGAGGCGATTGCCGAGGTCATTGAATGGTGTCTGGATCACCCGGAAGGAGCCGGTGCCATCGCAGAAAAGGGTTGCCGGGATGTTATGAGCTTGACCTGGGAGCATAACGCAGAGCAGTATATAGAACTTTTTGAGAAGGGTGTAAGAAGATGAAGCAAACGACATCACAGATTCCAGCGAGTGGGTATTTGGAAAAACTTTTGGTGATTTGCTGGTACGTTACCGTTGCCTCAGCGGCGTTTGGAAGCTGTCTGCTTCGTATTTCGCTCCCGATTGGAGGACATTTTTTCCTGTTCCGGGGGGCGATTCTTGCCACATGTCTGGTTTATTTGCTGCTATTGCTCCGGCGCAGGGAAAATCCGTTTCGTGGGCTCTCCAGAATTGAGATCTGTTTTGTGGGAGTAGTTGCATGCATGCTGGGATATGGTCTGGTCTCAGCGCTGTGGGCCATCAGTTTGGGAGCATGGTTTTCTAAGTTCTTTACGATGTGTCAGATGTTCGCGCTGGTATTTCTTTTTTTGAAGCTTTGCCGGGATGAAAAGGTCATGCGCGTTACATTGCTGCTGGCTGGGATTACCACGTTGTTCTGCGCTTTGGGCGGTATTGTGGAATGCGTTCGCGGCCCCTTTTTTGATACACCATATAGAACGCTTCGTTATGTGTTCTTTAATAGAGCTATGTATGCTCCTATTTTCACCTTTTATAATCCCAATGGCATGGCGGTATATGTGCTGTTCACATTGGAGATTTTGTATCTTCACATGGCATTTAACTGGGAGAAAATCTCCTCTCCTCAGAATAAGCGGCTTCTGTATGGTCTCTCCGCATGGATGGGGATTTCGATATTTATATGCTGCGCGGGCAGCGGACGGCTGGCGTTATTGTCGTTGCCGATTATTTTGTGCGGTCTTGCGGTTTGGTTAATGATGCGGTTTAAAAAAGGGCTGGTGGTTTTTCTTGGACTTGCTCTGTGCCTTACCTTTGTCTATGTTGGTGAAAACTATGCCGAGGTCAAATACCGTGTTGTGCAGACCGGAAGGCAGATTCAGGAATTTTGGGTCCCTGCGGATGGATCTGCAAGTTCGGATGAGCCGATGGATCCGCCTCCGCCGGATAAAAATTTACATGCAACGCTGTATACCATTGTTCCGGCAATTACCGGTGTCGGGAAAGGGGCGAGCGCTCAAGAATCTGATGGAGTTCGTGTTTCACTTTTAAAAAATTCCATGGAGATGCTGATTGAAAGCAAAGGGCTGGGGATTGGTTTGGGCAATGCGGAGCAGCGCATGCCAGAGTTTGATAATACCGGAGGAATTACGGCCGTTCACTGTTTTATTATGGAAATTTTTTTGGAATTTGGCGTATTTGCCCTGATTCCCCTGCTGGTGTTGGTTTTCCTGATTTTAAAAGTGATTTTTTATGAGTTGTATACGGCGGTAAAGACTCATCGTCGCGAACAATTGGCTGATGTTTTTTTCTTAGTGTTTACAATTATTACATACCTGCCTCTTTCTACTGCGAATTCCTCCTCTTGGGGATTGCAGGCCATGTGGCTGTATATTGCTGAGGTGCTTCTGTGCACCGGAAAGATGGAGGGCGGCAGAGACAAGTTGGGAAGGGTTCCAGTGATTTATGAAAATTTTGATGATAACCAATAATCTGCCACCCTACTTAAATGCAAATTCCGCAATTGTTTACCGTATCGCTGAAGAACTTCATCAGATTCATAGCCAGGAAATAGTTATTTTGGGATTGCAGACAGCTTCTGAGAAGGAGATGCCTTTATGTTCCGATTATCAGATTATATCTATTGTTGGACAGTACCGCTATATGAACTTGGTTCCTGCTCATTTTTCAAAGATCCATAAACTTGTCCGGGTCCTATCTCATCCTACCATTTGGCCGATGTTTTTCCGCTATTCCTTTTTACGGCACCCGCTCTGTGGGCTGTATAAGAAAAAAATCCGACAGATATTGAAGGAAATACCGGATATAGATTGTATTATTGCGTTTAGCGAGCCGACGGATATTCCATGCGCAGTCACTGAAGTTTGTCCAAAGATCCCCTGGGTATCGTATCGCTTGGATCCATGGGCAACACATATTCTAAAGTCCAATCCCAAAGAGATGGCGGAGGAGTATCTAACCAACCAAACGTGTTCGGCCATTTTTGTGCAGCCGGCGGTGTACCAGGAGTATTTAGCTGGTGCAGCACAGTTGCCGTCGGATAAGATTCATGTGGCGGAATTTCCCAATCTACATGCATTGCCAGAGAATAAGGGGGAGTCGTTTGATTGGGGAAGTGATGGTATTCATTGTGCTTTTGTAGGACAGTTATATTCAGATATACGTGATCCTTCTTTTATGCTGGATTTATTTGCGATGATGCGGGGGACTGGCGTTGTTTTGCATATTATTGGAAATACTCCTATGCAGGCTGAATATTGGAAGGACAAGGTTACAGATAATATCATGTTTCATGGCCGGGTTCCTTATGAGAAGGCCATTATGTATATGCAAGCCGCCGATATATTAGTAAATCTGGGGAATTCAGTTTCAAACCAGATGCCAAGCAAAATAATTGACTATCTTTCAACCGGAAAACCCATCCTGAATATATATAAGATAAAGGATTGCCCAAGTTTACTCTATATGGACAAGCATCCGCTCACCCTTTCTATATATGAGCAGGATGTGCCGCATGTTAGTGAAATCGTTGAATTTTGTAAGGAATCCCGAGGAAAAAAGATACCTTTTGCAGAAATGGAGAGGATTTTTTAAGGAGTGTACTCCACGATTTGTTGGCACTCAGGTTTATCGTGTAATTTGCGATGTTTGCGCTGCGAAAGATGACAAGCGATAAAAGCTAGGGAAAAGTTGTTCTTAACATGCTTTTAGAGGATGCGGACTTTATAAAATCAACGAGGAAATTATTGAAAGAGGTAGATACATGGCAAAGCAACACAGTATTTTCATTAACATGTCATGGTCCTTTATGGCACAAGTTTTTTCTCAAGCTGCAGGTATCATAATTTCGACTATTTTGGCGCGCCTTCTATCCCCCGATGATTATGGGACTCTTGCCTTGACGCAAGTATTCATTACATTAGCAGATGTATTTGTCGTTAGCGGAGTAGGCGTATCCTTAATTCAGGATCAATCTGCTACGAAGGATGACTTTTCCACCGCCTTCTTTATGAGTTTGACAGTTGGGTGTGTACTTTGGACTGTCATGTTCATATGTGCTCCATATATTGCCTCCTATTATAAAAATTGTGAACTGATTCTGTATATTCGGGTTCTAAGCATCAAACTTCCTGTTGCCAGCATTTACACAATTCTCTATGCGATTATTGCTAAACGGATGGATTTTGGGAAAATATTTTGGGCAACGATAGGCGGGTCAGTTATTTCTGGTCTGATTGGTATTACATTGGCTGTCTATGGTTTTGGAATCTGGGCTTTGATATGGCAGGCATTAGCGTCACAGATTATCAGTACCTTAATTTTAGCGTTTGTTGTTCGTTGGTGTCCTGCGTGGAGTTTTTCATGGGAAAAGGCGAAGTCTTACTTCTCTTATTGCATTAAGGTTACTGGCGCAGAATTATTAAGTAGTTTGATTGCTCAACTACAGACACTGATGATCGGGAAAAAATATACCAACGCGGATCTTGCGTTTTTTAACCAAGGCCAAAAATATCCTGGAATGTTGGCTTCTGATGTCACCGGATCATTAAGTGCGGTTATGTTTCCAGCTATTGCCAACGAAACAGATGATATGTTCAATGTGAAAAAGCTGATGCAAAACTCTGTGAGAATTAGTTCTTTTCTTGTGACGCCTATGATGGCAGGGTTGGCGGCAATTTCAAAGACCATAGTCTCTCTTGTTTTGACTGACAAGTGGCTCCCTTGCGTTCCTTATATGCAGATAGCTTGCTTTGTTAATTTGTTTTCCTCCATTAATCCTATCAATTATCAGGCGATTAAGGCTATCGGAAAAGGTGGAACATTTTTCCGCATGCAAATAGTAAAAGTAGGAATTAATATCGTTTTATTGATACTTGCTCTGCCTCATGGCGTATTGGCTGTTGCACTCAGCGGTATGATCAGCACAATTTGTGCTTGTATTGTTAATGTATATCCTACGGGTAAATATGTTGGATACGGATTGGGTTCACAGCTAAGAGATATGCTTCCCTCAGTTTTATATGCTATTCCTATGGTTGTAGTGGTGTTAACAATCAAGCAGGTATATCAGGGGAATCTTCTTGTTTTGTTGGTACTACAAATTTTCTCTGGTTTTTCTGTTTACATTGGTATAGCAGCGATATTTCGATCCTCTAGTTTGCTGTATTTCTTTGGAAAAATGAAAACCTTTTTAAAAGGAGCACACTTAAAATGAGAAAATACGATTTTTTGTTTTTGTATGAGGTAAAAAATCGAGAATTAGAAAGTCTATGCCTTTTAAAATATGAATTGGAGCGGCGGGGTTACTCAGTAGCGATTGTGCAGGTGCTGCATCATTTGCATCGAACATGGCTTTGCCTTCCGTATTCTGCCACCATTTTGGTAACATTTGCGCTTTATAATGATGACAGAATACGAGCATTTAGCGGTTTTTGTCGGGATTTTAAATGTATTGTTAATCTGCAATGGGAACAAATATATAGAAACAGGGATGAGAGCGATTTAGATACGCTTCACCATATAAAAGGTTCTGCGTGCAATATGATCCATATTGCATGGGGCCCCTTTACGGCGGATAAGTTGATTGACTTGTGTGGCATATCAACCAGCAACGTTGTAAAAGCCGGACATATTGCAATGGATTTTACAAAGCCCAAATTTCATGGTTACTATATGGATCGCGAGATGTTGTTGCGACAATATGATATTTCCGCTGACAAGAAGATATTGCTATTTATTTCTTCTTTTAGTTATGTGGATATACCGAAAAGTATTCTTGAATCAGAGTCTTATCAGCAGGTTGGTATATCCCTGATGGATTTTTCTCA
>Ga0224746_10043_pt1 | contig 18210 bp, 18 predicted proteins | sample LIM_F_Water_Bulk_FD_183000 | JGI IMG/M metagenome (GOLD analysis project Ga0224746, IMG submission 183000) | Enriched cells from gastrointestinal tract of the lab mouse from Pacific Northwest National Laboratory (PNNL), Richland, Washington... | ecosystem: Host-associated > Mammals > Digestive... | reverse complement strand
TAAGCGTTTTCACGACAGAACCTCCTGTTGTCTGATACGGATAGTTTAGCAGAGGGGGTTGTCCCTGTCCACATTTTTGATAAAAGATGCGATAAAAGAAAGGATCACTTATGCTGGAACAAATCATCCCCATTGTTCGCCAGGCGGGAGAAATTATCCTCTCCGCCTGCGACATTGCCGGCCAGACCCACGAAAAGACCTCCGCCGCCGATCTGGTGACGGAGTACGATCTGGCGGTGGAGCGCTTCCTCAAGGAGAAGCTGCCGCCCCTGGTTCCCGGGTCCATTTTCTTCGGTGAGGAGGAAAAGGAGAACGCCGACCCCGGTCAAGGCTGGGCCTTTATAGTGGACCCCATAGACGGAACCACCAACTTTGTCCGCGGCCTGCGGCAGAGCGCCGTCTCCGTGGCCTTGGCAAAGGACGGAACCGTGGAGTACGGCGTGGTATACAACCCCTATCGGGACGAGATGTTTTCCGCCCGGCGGGGCGGGGGGGCGTTTTTGAACGGCGCGCCCATCCATGTCAGCAGCCGCCCCCTTTCCAAGGGCATTTTCTTTATGGGTACCTCCATCTACCGCCCGGAATATTTTGCGCGCACAATGCGCCTGACAGAGCAGCTTTTCCGCCGCAGCTGCGACTTCCGGCGGCTGGGGGCGGCGGCGCTGGACTTCTGTGATGTGGCCTGCGGCAGGACGGAGGCCTTTTTCGAATTCAGCCTGTGCCCCTGGGACTATGCGGCGGGGAGCCTGCTGGTGGAGGAGGCCGGCGGCGCGGTATGCACCCTGGAGGGCGGGCCGCTGCCGGTGACGGCCCTCAGCAGCGCCTGGGCCAGCAATCAGATCAATAAAGATATTCTCCTGGAGCTGGAGGTGTAAGGCATATGCTCTATCTCCTTGCCGTTGCCCTGTGCATTGGGGCGGACCAGGCGGTCAAATATTACGTTGTATCCCATCTGGAACTCTATGAGAGCGCTCCTCTGCTGCCGGGGGTGGTGGAGCTTTTCCACATCCAAAATACCGGAGGCGGCTTCTCCATTCTGGCAGGCCACACCTGGGTGCTGACGGTGCTGACGGCGGCGCTGATGGCCGGTATTGCCTGGATGCTGGTGAAAAAGTATTTCCCGCACCCCCTGGCTATGTGGACCCTGACGGTCATCCTGGGGGGCGGACTGGGGAACCTCATCGACCGGGTCCGCCTGGGATATGTGGTGGATATGTTCCACTTCCAGTTTATCAACTACCCGGTGTTCAATGTGGCGGACATCCTGGTGGTGTGCGGTACCATCGGCTTTGCCGCCTACTACCTGCTGCTCCACGACAAGCTGAACGTGCAGAAGGAAACGCCCCCGGAGGAGACGGACGATGGAACCGGTACGCCTGACGGTCCCCGGTGAGGACGGGGGCGTCCGTCTGGACAGCTTCCTGGCCGCGTCCCTGCCGGAGCTGACCCGGTCCGCCGCCGCCCGGCTCATCGAGACGGGGCAGGTGACGGTGGACGGCAGGACCGCTTCCAAGAGCGCTCGGCTCTACGGCGGGGAGGCGGTGGAGGCCGCCCTCCCGGAGCCGGAGGCCATTGAGGCCCTGCCACAGGAGATCCCGCTGGACGTGGCCTATGAGGACGGGGATGTGATCGTGGTCAACAAACCGGCGGGGCTGGTGGTCCATCCGGCTCCGGGGCACCCGGACGGCACCCTGGTCAACGCCCTGCTGTACCACTGCGGGGACAGCCTCAGCGGCGTGGGGGGCGCCCTGCGCCCGGGGATCGTCCACCGCATCGACCGGGACACCAGCGGCCTCATTATCGCGGCCAAGAACGACGCTGCCCACCAGGCCCTTTCCGCCCAGCTTCAGGATCATACCCTGGCCCGGACCTACGAGTGCATCGTAACGGGGAGCCTCCGGGAAGAGGCGGGCACCGTGGACGCTCCCATCGGGCGGCACCGCACAGACCGGAAAAAGATGGCCGTCACGGACCGGGGCGGGAAGCGGGCCGTCACCCACTGGGAGGTGCTGGAGCGCTTCCCGGGGTACACCTACGTCCGCTGCCGTCTGGAGACCGGGAGGACCCACCAGATACGGGTCCACATGGCCTATATCGGCCATCCCATCTACGGGGATACGGTGTACGGCGCAAAAAAGCCCGTTCCGGGGCTTACGGGGCAGTGCCTGCACGCGGTAGGACTGCGCTTTGTGCATCCCCGCACCGGGGAGCAGGTAGAGGTGAGCTGCCCGCTGGATGAGGAGTTCGCCGCCGTGCTGGAAAAACTGCGGCGGAAGCCGTAAATAGGATATGACCAATGGGCCGCCGGTGCATACCGGCGGCCTCAGCCTGTTGAAGGGGATGGGGGGTAATCTTACATGAATGTAAGATTACCCCCCCATTTTGTAAGGTAAAACGATGGCAGGCCGCCGCCGGATAGGATATAATAGGACCTGCAAACAAACCCAAGGAGGAAAATGACATGCCGATCCTGCAAGTCAGTGATTTGAAGAAAATTTACACCACCCGCTTCGGGGGCCAGCAGGTCCAGGCCCTCACCAGCGTCAATTTCGCCGTGGAGCCCGGCGAGTACGTCGCCATCATGGGTGAGTCCGGCTCTGGCAAGACTACCCTGCTGAACATCCTGGCGGCCCTGGACAAGCCCACCAGCGGACAGGTACTCCTGGACGGGAAGAACATCGTTGCCATCAAGGAAAAGGACATTGCCGCCTTCCGCCGGGACCATCTGGGGTTCGTGTTCCAGGATTTCAACCTCCTGGACACCTTCTCCATTCAGGACAACATCCTGCTCCCTCTGGTGCTGGCGGGGAAGACTTATAAGGAGATGGAGAAGCGCCTTCTCCCCCTGGCCCGGCGGCTGGGCATCGATGCCCTGCTGAAGAAGTACCCCTACGAGGTCTCCGGCGGCCAGAAGCAGCGGGTTGCCGTGGCCCGGGCCCTCATCACCGGACCGAGGATCGTCCTGGCCGACGAGCCCACCGGGGCTCTGGACAGCAAGGCCACCGACAGCCTGCTGAACCTCTTCGATCAGATCAACGGCGAGGGCCAGACCATCCTCATGGTCACCCACTCCACCAAGGCCGCCAGCCACGCCAAGCGGGTCATGTTCATCCGGGACGGCGAGGTGTTCCACCAGATCTACAAGGGCGTCAGCTCCACCGAGGAGATGTACCAGAAAATTTCCGACACCCTGACGCTGCTTGCCGCCGGAGGTGAGGAGGATGCGTAGTTCCCTCTATCCCAAGCTGGCCATGCAGAGCATCCGGAACAACCGGAGGTTTTATATCCCCTATATCCTGGCCCTGCTGGGGGACGTGGCCGCCATCTATATCATGTCCGCCCTGTGCCGGGACCCCGGGGTGAAAAACATGACCCCCGGACGGCCCAACGGGTATATGTACGTGAGCGTTTTCATGAACATCGGCCAGGTGATCGCCTTCTTGTTCTCTGCCATCTTCGTGCTGTATATCAACGGCTTCCTCATGAAGCAGCGGAAAAAGGAGCTGGGCCTCTACAACATCCTGGGCATGGGCAAGGGGCACATCGCCGTGGTGCTGACCATCGAGACGGTGTATATCAGCGTGCTGGGCATCGGCGGCGGCATCGTGACGGGCCTGATCTTCCACAAGCTGGTCAGCCTCATCCTCCATCAGATGCTGGGGATGCCCGTCCCCCTGGGGTTCTATATCAGCTGGGACGGCATGGCCTGGACGGCGGCGCTGTTCCTGTTCCTGCTGGGCGTGACGCTGCTGGTGAACCTGAACAAGGTCCGGGTCTCCAAGCCCATCGAGCTGCTCCGCGGCGGAAACGTAGGTGAGCGGGAGCCGAAAACCAAGTGGTTCATGACCCTGCTGGGTATCGTTACCCTGGGGGCCGGGTACTACATCGCCGTCACCACCCGGACCGGCGTGGACGCCATCGTGACCTACTTCCTGGCGGTGGGGCTGGTCATCATCGGCACCTACTGCCTCTTTACCGCCGTGAGCATCTTCATTTTGAAGGCCCTGCGGAAGAACAAGAAGTTTTACTACCAGACCGGGCATTTCATCGGCGTATCCGGGATGCTCTACCGGATGAAGCAGAACGCCGTGGGCCTTGCCAACATCTGTATTTTGTGTACCATGGTGATGGTGATGCTCTCCGGCACCCTGTCCCTGTACCTGGGGACGGCGAACGCCGTTCACGAGCAGTACCCGGGGGACGTCAATATCAGCGTGAGCTACTTTCCCCAGCCTGTTGCCGGCGAGGAGGACTGGCGGCCCTTTGACCCGGACGCCATGCTGGCGGCGCAGACCGGCTTTATTGAGAGCCAGGGCTTTCACGTGGAGAACGTCCGCACCAGCTGCCGCATGGGCTTCGGCGCGGGGAAGGTCTCCGACGGGGTCTACACCACCGACCGCTTCAACGACACCGCCAAGGGCGGCATTGTGATGATAACCGTCATTACCGAGGCCAACTACACCGCTACTACCGGCGAGACGCTGGGCCTCGCCCCCGGCGAGGTGGCGGCCTACGGTGTAAGGGGCGATACGCTGACCATCCGCTGGACCGTGGATGCGGTGGGCACGGAGCTGGGAGAATCCAGCTTCCCCATTGCAAAGCACCTCAGCCGCAATCCCGCCTTTGACCCGCAGATCACCGAATTGGTTACCATCGTTGTCCCGGACGACGCTGCCATCAACGACATCTGGGCAAAGCAGGCGGAGGTCTATCCGGATGACTACAGCAGTATGCGGTGGCTTTCCTATCTGGACGTGAACGCTGCCGAGGAGGAGCTGGAGGAGCTGCAGACGCGCTACTATGACGCCATAGAGGACGGCAGCTTCTATGAGGGGACCGGCTCCTGGAAGAGGTGCATCTGGAACCTTCGCAGCGAGGGCGAGGCGGACGCCTACGGACTGGCGGGAGGCTTCCTGTTCCTGGGGCTGTTCCTGGGCTTCATCTTCCTGCTGGCCACGGTGCTGATGATCTACTACAAACAGATCTCTGAGGGCTACGAGGACAAGGACCGTTTCGAGATCATGCAGAAGGTGGGCCTCAGCCGGGGCGAGGTCAAGCGGAGCATCCACAGCCAGATCCTGATGGTGTTCTTCCTGCCCATCGTGGTGGCCTCCATCCATATCGCATTCGACTTCAACATGGTGGAGAAGCTGCTGACCCTGTTCTATATCCACAATACCGCCCTGACGGCCCTCTGCACCCTGGGGACGGTGCTGGTGTTCTTTATCGCCTACGGCATCGTGTATGCCATGACCGCACGGACGTATTATAAGATCGTAGAGAGGTAAAATGGACGCGCCCGTCCGGGGCGCAGGAAAGGAGCGTTGACAATGGATCGAGTAGATACCGCGCTGATGCTGGCCATGCTGTGCCTGATGGCGGGGACGCTGCTGGTGGGGTTCAGCCGCCCTCTGTGGTGGATGCTCCACAAGCGCGGTCCCAACGGCCAGCGGAGCGCCCCCCGGAACTATGAATGGATGCTGCGCATCCCGGGGCTGGCGCTGCTGGGGGTGGCGGTTTGGGTCATTGGGATGAGCGTGATGGGGGTGTTCCCTTTTCAATAGCCTTCTTTTCCGCCCTGTGAGCGGCAGAGAAAACTTTGCCCCAACCCAAATTGTTCCCTGGGAAATTGAATTCCCTTTTTAGATTGGTGTTGCTGAAAGCGGTTTCACCAAAACGTTCGTAAAAATATCCAAAGTGGGCAGCCATTCACTGGTGGATGGCTGCCCACTAAAACGGGAATTTACAGCAACCATCAAAATATTGCCAAGGGTTGACAGGGCAGGAGATGATAATATGCTGCACAACGAAGCACGAGAATTACTGGTACAAGGCTATGAAGCGACCCATGATGCGAAAGGGATCACAAAGGCGTATTCGGTGAGCAAATGGATGGTGTACCGGCTGGCGGAACAGAAGCGGAAAACAGGCAGCGTTGCTCTGCGGACCAGCCAACAAGGCCGGAAACCGGTCCTGACAGCAGAGGACAGGGAAAATATCCAGCACTGTATTGCTGAGATTCCAGACATCACAATAGAAGAGAAACGGAATCTTTCTGCCAGCTGTTCAACTGGTTTGCTGTCAGGAAATGCGGCGTTATGCGCTGTTCCACAAGGTTTTGCTGGGTCTTGCAAAATATTTATTTTTCAAACATGGCCTGGATAGCGTCTACATGAGTTAAGCGCGGATAGCAGCCCAAATGGCGCTACAATGAACATGTACCGCAGCGATAAAAGTAACCGAGGTCTTGGCATATGCCCTTGCGTTGGGATTCCAGGGGCTGATTCGTCTGACCCGTGTGTTGACTCCATCCACTCTAATAATTCCCGCATGGTATACCCTCCTGCCTTTTTCCTTTATTTTACCACACGGGCGGCCTTGTTTATAATTTTTTTACTCATGCGTTTGTCGTGAACCGGGATATTTTGAAATTGACAAATTCAAACAGATTCGCTATAATAAGCTATGCGTGTAGGGTGAGAAGAACCGCCGCCTGGACCATCCATGCACCAGTAACTTAGTTGGATAGAGCGTCCACCTCCTGAGTGTGCGTAGTTCGTCCGCCAATGGCACCAAAAATTCCATAAGCGTCCGTAGCTCAGCAGGATAGAGCGTCCGCCTCCTAAGCGGGAGTAGGAACGCTTCCCCAAAACCGTATATCAAGCGCATACAAGTGAATAGGCCCCGATAGCTCAGCAGGATAGAGCGGTCGCCTCCTAAGCGACAGGCCGCTGGTTCGAATCCAGTTCGGGGTGCCAAAACGCCGGATATAGCGAAATATCCGGCGTTTTTATAACTTTTTTCAGGTAATCGTGCCTACAAACTCATTCCTCTTTTTATTCATTCGCTCTGAATACTTTGCCTACAAATTCTCGGCGTTTTTGGGCTGAAAATCGCCGTTTTGCCTACACTTGCCTACATTCACCCACTTTTAGCCCTTCATTTTCGCTCCCCGTTGGCCTCTTTCAGTAATTCAGTCAACAGCTCCGGGTGTTGTCGTACCAACTGCTTCAAGAGGTCTACGGTGGCACTGTCGGCCTCTGCTGGCTTCTGGTCGGCTCCTACTTTGGAAAAGAATCCGCTGTCCATCTCCTGGGCAATCAGCTTACGGTCAGCGTCAAAACCGTGAGCGTAGGTATCTGTGACCATTCGGGCCTCGGCGTGGCCTGTGTCGCCTTGGACAGCCTTAATATTGCCCTTGCTCAATTTCAGTTTCAAAGATGTGCTGCTGTGTCGCAGGCTATGAAAGACCACAGGGCGCAGAGAATTTTCCTCGATCAGCTTGTAAAACATCTTGTCGATGATACGCTGCTCATAGGGCCGTCCGTTGATTTGAGCGATTACCAGATCATAGTCCCGGTACTCCTCCCCCAGCATGGCCTTGTACTGTTCCTGCTGGGCCTTGGCGGTACGCAGTTCGTCAATGACGGCCTGGGGCAAATAGATCGTGCGGTTGCTGCTCTCTGTCTTGGGTGCTTTCAACACAAGGCTGGTGGTAGCTTTCTTGGGCATGACCTGGGGAAACTTGAAGATGATCGTACTGCGGTTGACCTTCTCCAAGGCCGCTATGCTCTCGTTAGAGCAGCGGCGAAGCTCACGGTCCACCTTCAAATGTGCCTCGCCAGCGGCGGCGTAGGGGCCGTCAATGTGGACGTTGGCCCACTGTAGGCCCAGGATTTCCCCCAGCCGTAGGGAGCATCCCAACGCCAGATAGAGACAGGTACGCAGGGCAGGATTCTCGCACACGTTCAAAGCCTCGATTGCTTCATCATCTGACCACACGGCACGTTCCTTGCTGTGTTGCTCTGGCAAAGTAGCGCCGAGGGTCGGGTTGGCCGAAGTATACTCCCAGGCTACCGCCTTCCCAAAGGCACTTTTCAGTAGCTTGTGGATTCTGGATACCGTATGTGCGCTGATTTTTGCTCCGGTATCGTGATGGCCGGAGACAATCACGGCGGGCCGCTCCAGGAGCATTGTATAGTAAGCATCCATGTCCCTGGTGGTTATGGAGCGGACATAGTGATCTCCGATATAGGGGGTAATGTAGTTCTTGATAAGCCCGAGATTAGCGGTGTAGAAGGAATTACCCCACTTTTTCAGCCCATAGACCTCCACATACTCGTCCATGAACTCTTTGACCGTAATATCCTTCTTTGGTGCAATCTTGCCCTTAGCTTGGCGAACTGGTGGCTCAAAGGTGCCATTCTGCTTGGCAAGTCTGATTTGAGCGTCCCGAATCAGGGCTTCATCCTCCGATTTGAAGGTTTCCGTCCTTGGCGTGGCCTCGCCAGGGACACGGTAGGTAACTTGGTAGCGGTTGCCTCGTTTTCTAATAGACATAGCGGCCTCCTTGTGATAGAATAGGGGCTGCCCACCGTTTTAACAGCGGACAGCCCCGGTGTTTAGGCGCTTTGGGCACCCTTTTTGATGAAGTCGATGAACTCCTCTCGTGGGATGCGGTAATGCTGGCCGATTTTCAGTGCCTTGATGGTGCCAGAGTTGACAAGTCCATAAGCCTTATTGCGGCCAATGGCGAGGGTGTCGGCGATGTCCTCCACGCTGAGGACGAGGGGCATAGTGTCGAAATTTGTGTACGTCATAGCTCGAGCGGATTGGTCAGCAAGTTTGTCCCAATATACTTACAACAACGATAGCATTTTGCCTGTTGAACAAATAGATGCTTCAACATTTTCGATTCCTTTTGACTGCACTGACGGCGTATGGCCTTGGTATCCGGGTGACGCACTTTATGAAGGGCACTTATTGCTGTCAATCAATCCAGTCGGAATTTTGTACGGTGAGATGAACAGCGAAAGTGAAACCGTGTTTTCCAGTATGCCATTATCCAGCAGCAGCACATGGCGGGGCGGCAGATATATCGACTATGATGAAAGCATCTCAACCTTGGTATTCGGATACGATGTCGGTGATATTTCAGAATACCCATTGACCGCTCTTGGAGTGGAAGCTCTTTTCTCCAATTATATAGAGGGGGTTTGGCATAGCACAGATACGATATGGGACTTTACCCTATATGACCTCCATATTACACAGGCCAGGTACGAAAACTACAGAGGTAATGGCTATTTGTCATTTGACTTTTATGGAGATTGGGAGCCGAACCACAAATATACTTTGGAAAGCAATCAATTTTCAGGGTTTGACCGTGAAGGCGTTGTACTTTATATTGATGGTGAAGAGTATCTTCCTTATTATGGATAGAATGCCATTTGGTAAAATAATGCGTACGTTTATTCAGTAAAAACAACTCTGCTTGATTTACAGAACACCGCAGGGCAGACCTGAAAATCTGCCCTGCGGTGTAGTTTTGTATTGCCATTCAAGATACAAACTGATACAATAGCAGCAAAAGAATTAGCTCATAACCATAGACGCCTCACTAACAGCACAAAGTGATGCTCTCTTGCAGCAAATTCAGAGTGTCGCAGCTTAAAGAACAGATTGACACCGCAAATATTTCTCCGCTTCAGCAATAAATATGGTGGCCTGCTCAAAAACATCGGAGGCTTCTTCCTGTGTCGCTTCGTAGAAATCCTCATAATCTGCCTGCTCCCGCAGTTCAGAAGCATTTCGTATAATTTTGGATGCTGATTTTTGAAATATCCCCGTCTTGACATATTCCTGATTAAAATGAGAAATTACTCCGCTGTGTTTGCTGCTGTCAAAGCCGTCTAAAGCGTTAATAGCACGGATGGCGTGAAAAATGGCGTAATAAGAGCGGTTGATGGAAGATCGAAAATTTGTACTGCGCAGCAACAGCTCAGCAGTTGACAATTCCTCTTTTGCCCTCTTGAAGCGGTGCGCAGATAATATCGTCAGGCTGCCTGCCATAAAACCACACCATCCTTTCGGATATTCTTATAAAATGGGAGAACATCTTTCCATTCTGTGAACTTTTCATAATCAATGCAGAGTACAGATAAAACTTTTCCACAGGCAAGTTCTAAATCAACGATTAAATCCAGCATCTGATCACGCATTTTTTTTGTTACCCCAGAGTGCATCAGAATTGCTACATCAACATCTGAGTCATCCTGCCGTGTTCCACGGGCCGTTGAGCCATACAGAATGATACTATCAATCAGGTCGCCATATATACTTTGCAGCCCAGGGATCATCTGCTCCAATGCCAATTCGACCGTCATATTACCCACCTTCTTCCAAAGCTGATGCTTACTTCGATTATAGTACAAATTGTCTCATTTGAAAAGAGAAATCATAGAAATCCTATGTTATTATAACCGATTTTAATGCGGAAATCAACCGAGGCTTTTGTAAAAATACAAGGACCTTGCTGTTGGTCAGCGTTGACTAACTGACAGTTTGCCTACAAATCTGCCTACAAACTGCCCAACATCGGCTAAAACCGGACAATACGAAAAGCAATCTTTTAGCAATTAAAACCAAGCTACCCCTAGAGACTGTTTTAAAACCGTCAAAGTAACCAGACAAGGATACAGGCAAGGCAGACCACAGCCCGGAAATAGAGAGCTTTCTTCTCATATCTGGTGGCAAAGCGGCGGTTGTTTTTCAGTTTGAGGAACAGATTTTCAACCAGATGTCGTTCTTTGTATGTATGCCAGTCAGTTTTTCTGGGATGTTTGGCAATGATACGGCTGGGAATTACCGCAACTCCACCTCGTTCCTCCAACCAACGTACAAACTTATCGCTGTCATAGCCTTTATCTGCCAGTATGAGTTTGCCATTTAAATCAAAAGGCTCCAACAGAGTCTGTGCCATACAGATATCGTTTCGATTCCCACTGGAGAGCAAAAAGCGCAATGGATTCCCAAGCCCATCCGTTACCGCATGGACTTTCGTGGTCAAGCCCCCTCTGCTCCGTCCGGTTTCCTCGTGATATCCCCTTTTTTGACCCCGCTGGCATGCTGGTGGACTTTGATCGTGGTGCTGTCCAGCATCAGCGTTGTTTCGTCCACCAAATCCTGCTTAATCAGGGCTGTGAGGATATCTTCCCATACTCCAGCTTTTGTCCAGGCACGGAACCGGCTGTACACACTTTGCCATGGCCCGAACCGCTCCGGCAGATCCCTCCATGGTATTCCGGTGTTCAGCCAATACAGGATTGCGTTGAGCATTTCACGGTTGCTTTTTCCTGGCCGGCCTCCTTGCGGCTTTTTTTCAGGTGGAAACTTGTCCTTGATACGATTCCATTGTTTTTCACTGATTTCATGTCTTTTCATGTGCTTTATTTTACCATCTCAGCACTTTACACACAATATCTAAGTTTTCAAACAGACTCTAATCATAGCCGTGTTCTCCTTTACGGTAGAATATAACCGCATTTTCGTATTTTTACATGAGTTTGTCAGGAAAACACAAATACCGTGATTTTATCTCGGAAATTGTGACGGCGCAGGCATGAAAAAGGCCGCTACCCTGGATTATTCCAGAGCAGCGGCCTTTTTCATTTGTCCAAGGCAATAGCCAGCAGACACACCAGCACGAACAGGCTCCCGGCCACATAGATGACCGGCTCCTGGGTTCGTCTGGCGCACTTTTGGAGTAAGGGGTCAAAATCGATTTTTCGTTGAAGCCATTGTGGCGTAGGGCTTCTATGGATTAACATGCAATTGAGTTCGTACAAAAGATTCCCCACCGTACACTGACTGTTGAAATTCACCTTGTGCATTTAATGACAACAGTTCTAGAGAGGAACAATTTTCCTCTCTTAGTTGTCAATACGCATCATCATATTATAGTGGCTCAGATGGTTCATCTTCTCGAAAATTTCCTTAAATATTCGCAGATAATGTGAGACTTCACTATCTGCCAAGCACATGAAATAGTCATCAGAGATTGTATGCGATTGCTCATTAATGCAGGAGATTAAAGATTTACATATTATCCTATCCTCACCTTCGAATTCACTTATACATTTTTCATAATCCATTCCACCAGTAATATTAAAATAGTTTTCTAATATTCTGCGCATCGTGTTAAAAATACTTTTGGCAGTTCCGTTCTGGGGGCTACGGATTTCATCCCACATCATCTCATAAGAGGATTGAATTTGATTTTCAGAATACTCTACGATGGAACTAATCTGATTTTTCTTCCTAATAATGAAAAAGGCGGTCTGCGTTTTGGGCCAGTGATCCCTTCCACCGAGGAATGTGATTTCTTTGTGGAAATAGATATTATGTGTGCTGACAATTACTTGCTTGATAGACTGTTTCCCCTCTCTACACAAAGATAGGATGTTCTTGACTAATGACGAAACAATAAATAACACATTGCTATCTAAGCTGGATATCGGGTCATCAATGACAATGACTTTATTTTGACCCAAATCATCAGGGCTGTTGCTCCCAAGAATAAGATAATAGAAGTATAGAAATGTTATAAAATTGTACTCACCTTCACTCAGCGACTCTTTCGCATCTTTACCATCAGGCCGAATAATTTTATAAGTTCCTGGGGCAACTTCATTTTCTTCCAACATAAAGCCGGTGAAACCATATCCCTCCAAAATGCGGTTAATAGCTTGGATTGTATATTGGACATTTGAAACGGCAGCCCTTTTCTCCTTGATTTCTCCTAATATGGACTCTGCCTTTTTGGCAAAATCCTCTCGCTGATTTTCACAGTTTTTAATCGCTTGTTTCCAACCATCACATTGCTTCAAATGCATTTTTATTGTATCGCCAAGCTCACTTGCAATCAAATGCCATACTTCTTCTTGGCACTGTTTTTGAGTCTCCTTTTGGTGTTCTACCAATGTGTTATTTTCTGATATAGTAGCATTAAATTCCAAAATCATTTTGTTAATTTCCGTAAGTAGAGCAGAACACGGTTCGACCTCTATTACTATGGAGGGCGTCTCTATTTTGCGCTGGATAAGAGTTTGGTTTTTTTCTACACATCGCTGATATTCTAACGACTTGCTTTGAAGTTTCTCATATGAAATAATGTCACATCCCTCAGCAACAATCTGTGCTAAATATTTGATTATTGTTTCGTGAAAAGCCGAATAATCTACGAGGTAACGAGACAATTCATTACACTCTTGCTGATAGGCGTTATCAAAGAAAGCCTCGATATCTGAGTATATATCTTTAGGAAGGGATTGGGAGCAGAAAGGACATTTCCCACCAGAATGCTCGGCAAGTTCTATACCCCGCTTGACCCAATCACTCGCTCCAAGGTATTCTATAAATCGCCCAATATCACTATCCGCTTTTCCCGTAATACTCTTCCGCAAAAGTCGGTGTTCATCTAACAAACGTGCGTTGAGTAAGTCAAGTTGATCATATAAGAGGTACTGGGCAGCGCCTTTAGTATAAGCGGCTTGGTAAAGTTTTTGAATTTCCGTAATAGATTTAGCAGGAGTACCATCTAAAGACCTGTATTCCTCTAAGCATCTTTTGCTGAAAACTTTTTTGGAACCCCGTGCGCCGGCCATAGCTAAAGGAAATTCTTTATCGTATTTTGATTTAATTCCCCAGCATTCATCATCAAAAGCCGACTCCCGTTCTCTAATCTTTTGTTGAAAATTTTCGATAGAGGCATTTCGACTTCTAATCTCTGAATGAACCTTTTCAAGCTCATCTTCTTTTGACTTGATAGTATCCAGTATATCTCCCGCTTCGCTACCAAGCGTAAATATCCCTGCAATTTCTCCAACTTCACGAAAATTTCTTTCGACAAAAGTCTTATTATACACAAGGACCTTGTCGGATGATTCTTGACTATCAAAATCCACGGTGCAGGAAGGATGGCATATTTCTCCCGATATCAGTTTAGAAATAGTTGTTTTGCCCGTCCCATTCCCACCATAAATAAAATTTCTGGATTACTGTATGTGGCAATATTCTCTAACCTAATATGTTTTATCATTTGTCAACCTCTATAGTATATCTTTAATCAGAGATTTCAGTATCAATAAAAGCCCACATATTGGGGCAAATTATTTAGCATTGGTGGATTTATCATGTTGAAGCCTCCGATACCACTGTACAAGTTCTAGTATAAACTCTGGAGGCAGCCATGACCGGAACATCTCTGCAATTTCTGGATGCGCTGTCGTTCCACCGCCTTTACCGCGGTTCGTCCGTATTCCCAACGCATGAGTGGTACTGATCCAAAGTTAAGGCGTTAGAGTAGTACCAGTGGTGTGTACTGTGTGGATCAACTCATCACAGGAACTCTCTTGAAATTGTGGGTTGTAAATCTTCTCCCACATCCGCAGGTATTCAATTGTAGCATTGCTCCGCATCCAGTTTTGAATCAGATAGCTTGGACTGGATATCTTCTTTTCTCAGGCAATTTCTGTCATAGAGACATAGGGATTGACCCGTACATCCTCAGCGCACATTTTTTCCCTGAGAGGTGATGGATGAAATCCAGAAATCTTTTTTGTGTCCAACTGCTCAAACAGGTTTTCAGAAAACTCGTCTGCTTCTGATTGAGTGATAAATCCTTTTTTTACCGCTCGTCAGAGAATCTTCTCTGTGGATATCTCATAAGTCCACAACGCCTCAATTTGCACTTCTCGGTCTGTTATGATAAACCCCCCTTCTTTGGACAAATATGCGTATAGGGATATTATACCATATAGTCCGTTACAAAGATAGACTCAATTCGGCAGCAATTCAAAATATCCTGTATGTTGCAGTTCAATTTGCAAACTGCCATCTGAATGGATCAAAATAGTATCGATCTGCTCCTTAACCTGGTTCTTATCAAATGCACTCATACTCAGTTTCTCGCAGAGTTAGATCCTTGATCCTTTCTTATGAAATAGAGGGTGAATGCTTGCAGAACTTCTTTCCATGCTCTACACGGCTGGCACAGTGCCAGACAACTTCGCCAGAAAGCCGGGTAATGCGCCGATAGTTATGATTGCACTCTGTACAAACTAAAAGACCACTCAGTACACTCTGCGAGTTGTACCGGGAGGTCTTCCGCTTATTGGTATTTTCATCGATATTACTTCGCCGACTCTTTTCTCCTTGTACCAAGAAAAAGTTATCGAAGCTGACGATATAGCCGATGTACTTTTGATTGGAGAGCAAATTGCTAAGGACTGGTTGTGTCCAATGGGCTTTTCCTTGAGGAGAGGGTACCCTGTACTCAAAGAGAAAATCAGCAATCCCGCCCAAGCTCATGCCGGAGAGGGAAAAGCAAGCACTTTGTTGTTTGCCGGTATTGGCTTTTATCAGTCCTTTATGGATCTATTTTGCGTGCCTGATTGATTGTTTCAAACAGCTCCCTGCTTACAATCGCCGGGTGGTGCTCCTGTATCAAAAATCTCTCTAACTCACCCTGGTTCTTGACCTGTTTCCCAGAAAACAAATCCGCTATAAAGGTTTTCTGGAGCAGAACATCCCCCACATATTTTTCGTTTCTCAACAGCTTGTTGATCGTCTCCCGGCTCCAGTGGGGTTTTCCTGTTGGGGAAACGATTTTGTTTTCATACAGCCATTTTGAAATGGCTCCAAGACTACTTCCAGCAGCCCTCATCTCGAACACCTTTCGAACAATTTCAGCGTCAGGCTCATCAATAGCCAGCCTTCCATCATCTCCGCGCTTATACCCAAAACACACAAATTCAGCGTAGCCCGAGGTGCCCTTTTCAAAGCCTCTCTTGATTCCCCATTTGATATTTCGGCTCATGTCCTCGCTCTCAGCCTGAGCCAAGGCACAGTAGGCGGTCAGCAGGATTTGTATTCGCTGTTCGTTCAGCCACATATCCTCCTGCTCAAAATAGACTTCTACACCCAAGCCACGCAGATCCCGCAGCGACCGCAGCATATCCAGCGTATTGCGGCCAAAACGGCTGATAGACTTCGTCAGAATCAAGTCAATTCTCTTCTTGCGGCACTGTGCGATCATCCGGCGAAACTCTGGCCGTTCTTTTCTGTTTAAGCCAGTAGCTTTTTCTGCAAAAATGCCGGCACTTTCCCAATTGGGATTTGCTGAAATCAGCTGTGAATAGTGCCGTACCTGCAATTCGATACTGCTGGTCTGCTCCTCCAACTCTGTGCTGACCCGGCAGTAAGCAGCTACACGAAGATGACGCAGTTCCATTGGACGATGGCCTTGCGTAGGAAGAATTTCAGTCACCTTTCGCATTCGCACGACCTCCCGCAATTTTCTTCATTATATCAAAGCGAGAGCTTCATGGCAATGTGATTTTGCGGTTCTTTGGAGCGGCTGAACTTTTCCTGCTGTACCGTCATAAACATCTCGTCAGAAATAATGGCCTCATGGGAGCCGGTGTAGAGATACCGTTCCATGAGGCCATTGTTTTCGATCTGGACGGCGCCGGTGCTGACCGTTTTCTGGAGCAGCACCCGTCCGGTGTATTTTTCATTGGAGAGCAGTTTGTCAATTGCCTCCCGATTCCATTTGGGTCTGCCGGTGGGGGAGGGAATGCCCTGCCTTTCCAGACCCGCAGCAATTTTCCCAAGGCTGTCACCAGCAAGATACCGTTCAAATATCCAGCTCACCACCGTGGCTTCGTCCGGACTTATTTCCAGTTCTCCATCAGAATTGATCGTGTATCCGTAGCACTTACGCTTTGCCATTTTGGAACTGCCATCCTGAAAGCCTTTCCGGAGACCGTTCTTGATTGCTTCACTTTTTTGTATCACGTTCATTATAATTCTCCTTCTATAAATAAAAATACCGCAGTAAAACTACTGCGGCACAACGTGTTTAGTATGTTCGATATAAAAGTTGACAGACTACCCCATTGGTGTAGTCTGTCAACTTATCATGTGTTTCGTTGACAAAAAAGATGCAGAGCAAACATTGGGCAGGATCATCCCAATAGAGCGTCAAACCGATTCATATCATGAATATAGCTGTTTATCGTCTGAGCAATCCGCATTTTGTTGAAAGAGGACAGCGGCTTAGCATGGAAGATCGTGTGATACATGGCAATCAACTCCTCCTTGGAACTGTCTGCGGCAATGGATTCCACACTGTTTGACTGAAAACGGGCAAGGACATCCGCTGCTTGAAAGGTATACTTCGTCTTTTTCGCGTCAGACACTCCCCGGCTGTTTTTGAGTCGCAGATTGTTTCTGTTGACCTTTTTCAGCACCTCCAGAAAAAAGTCCGCATCCTCCACTTGGCTTTCTAAATACTCCATTCTCTCATCCACACTGTCGATAGCATTCAACCGGTCAATAATCGTGTTCAGTTCCCCGATTTGAGCTTTTGTTATACACATGGCAGACTCCTTTATTGTTCAAAAGAAACGGTACTCCCGTTCAGTTGGCCTTCTCCATTTCCAGGATACGCGCCAGAACTTGCTTAGACAACACCTGGTAATCATTTCGGGCCAGAGAGGACTCGCCAACCTGGGTGCTGCGTGCGATATCAATATAATTATTGATTTCCTCTTCAAAAATATAAATATCGTCTTTGAGCTCGCGGTCGACATAACTCTTCAAAGCGCTCATCTCCGCCGAGTAGTTCACTTGTCCGCGGATAAAGGTGCAGAAGATGCCAATCAGCTTTGGCTGGGGACCAAAAAAGTGTTTCATCAGGACACTGTCTGGAGAAGATTCACAATACTGCTGGTACGTATTTCGGACCGTTTTAATGTAATGGGCCACACCGTTTGTACTGATACCGTCCAGAATCGTGGGGATGATATAATAATCGGACAGCAAAAAGGCGGAACGGGTAATCAGATTGTTGGACGGCGGACAATCGACCAAGACATAATCATACCGTCTCTGCTCCAGAAGGGGGTCCAGAAACTGCTTCAGAATAGACAGATATTCCACGGTATCTTCCATTCTGACCGCCAGCTCATCTAACCCTATGCCGCCCTCATAAAATAAGCTGGACGCGATAAAGTCAAATCCGCCCTTCTTATATTCCTGCACAATATCATCATCGAATTTCAATCTGATGCTATTATACTTTTTGATCCGTGAAATATGCAGGTCATAGACATAATTCAGCGTCTTTTTCCCATCCAATTTATTCAGTTCGTTGGTCTGACGGCCATTTTGTGAGTTGTTTTTGACCAGGATTTCACTTAGCGAGCTCTGTGGGTCCAGGTCTAAAACCAAGACCTTCTTTCCAGACTGAGAGAAGTATTTCGCGAAATTCAACACGCTCGTTGTTTTTCCAACGCCGCCTTTATAATTTCCCACAAATATAATTTTTGTATCCATATGTATATCTCCCCCAATCGGTACTGACAT